>WLWD01002583.1_pt1 | contig 124236 bp, 80 predicted proteins | sample 6712731 | NCBI WGS metagenome assembly WLWD01 (sample SAMN12718690, study PRJNA576275) | sponge metagenome | isolation source: marine sponge | host: Mycale hentscheli | place: New Zealand: South Island, Marlborough, Capsize Point | collected 2014-11-01 | reverse complement strand
AGACTTTCTTAGTTTTAGTTATTTATACTAAAAAAATATCTTGAATGCTTAGTTTTAGTTTTTTCCCCAAATTCTCCCTGAAGATTTAGTTAGTTTTTAGTTTTTCTTCAATACCATGTAGAAGATTTAGTTAGTTATACTATCAATTGTCTTAGTTTTAGTTAATTTATGTTGCCTCTCAAATTCTGCAATAATGAGACTCCTTAAAGAAAGTTGTTCATGTAGTTTTTCCAAAGAACTTCAAAAATGGCATATTTCTGTGAAAACTTGGGTATTATTAAGAAAGTATGGTATTTGTTATGTAGTTTAGAAAATAATTACTTGATGGGAATTTATATTTTCATTTAATAATGACATAATGCAAGGTGAATTGTTTACAATAAAATTGGTTAGTTTTAGTTTTTGTCATCCACTCTACTGGTAGTTTTAGTTATTATTGAATTTACTGTCTTCTAAAATAATTAGTTTTAGTTTTTTCATGTTCTCTACAGCTTAGTTTTAGTTATTCTTACCAAAAGTAAAATACCCCAAAACTAAGGGGTTTTGGTTTTAGTTTTAGTTAACTAAAACAACATTAGTTGCGAGACAAAGAAGCTGATGGGTTACCAGAACAAACTGATTCAATGACATGTAGTGAACTAGAAGTAAGTGAGGATCTGACTGATTCATGTGAGCAATCTTCTTGTTCTGTCATGACGGATATGACTGTGAATGAAGACAATTGATAATTTTTTAAATGATATTAAAAAAGTATGTTATTTTACTAGATTACCATCGATAGAAACAGTTAGAGCAATTTTTGATTATATATATCCCCATGTACCGAATTCACGTTCAGTACTTCCAGCATTTCAGCAGTTTGTGATGGTATTGATGAAGTTGCGCCTTAATGCAGATAATGGTCTCCTGTCTTCTTTGTTTAATGTGCATGTGTCTACTGTTACACGGTACTTCCAGAAATGGATTGATGTCATGTTTTGGATGTTGAAGCCCCTTGTGAAGTGGCCTGATCATGAGCAACTGTATCAGACTATGCCCCGGGAGTTTAGAAAAAATTTCAGTAAATGTGTTGTTGTGATAGACTGTTTTGAAGTTTTTATGGAAAGACCAAAGGGATTAATGGCAAGAGCTCAAACGTGGTCCAACTACAAACACCATAATACTGTCAAGTTTTTAATTGGAATAGCTCCCCAAGGATCTATTACTTTTATATCCAAAGGATGGGGTGGGCGTGTATCGGATCGTTATTTGACAGAAAATTGCGGTAATTTGGATAAGTTATTACCAGGAGACCTTGTGCTTGCAGATAGAGGATTTAATGTTCAAGATGCTGCAGGTCTATACTGTGCAGAAGTAAAACTTCCACCTTTTACAAAGGGAAAGAAGCAGCTCAGCAAGTGTGAAGTAGATAAAGCACGTCAATTGTCAAGAGTTAGAATACACGTGGAGAGGGCCAGAAAAATTGAAGTGAGCATAAAATATACAGTTAATAATGAATTAATAATGAATAATTATAATGCATATAAGAAATGTGATTACTTTGTTCTTCTTCGTTTAGTGCTCCTTTCTTTCCTACAATCAGGACATATCCATTTTCCCTTTGGAATAGAAGTGATTCGAAGACAATGTGTATGAAACCATTCAATTTCGCATTGTTTACTCTCACACAGGATCATTTCTCCAGACTCTTCAGTCCGACAATAACACCATAACTTTTGACTTTCATCCACCTCTTGAGCAGATGTGCTTGCAGTTGAGGATTCGTTTTCCTTGGGAGCTTCTGGTTGTAATGGCAGCTTAGAATAATATTTGCCTAGAATTTCTGGAAGTATGGCATACTTAAAAAACTTAGTACCTCTATCCAAAGCAGATTCAATAAACTGGTGATCAAGAGAGATTCTTTGTACGATTAGTTCCTGTTCTCGCCATACTACAAAGTCACAATATACGCTTCCATTGAACTTTAATTGCATCTGAATTTGATAGAAATAAGCATGGTCTTTTTTTAGACTGTATTCACCTTCTACAAGCTACTTCGCTGACTAGTAGCTTTCTGAAATGACTTATCCACACACGTATATGGACATTTTATTTCAATGACACCCTTACCACAACAATCACAGTTTATCAGTCCATCAGGAGATGCACCCATGTGAGGATAAGAAGTGTTGATTATTAATCCGCTCATTGACACCTTCAATCCAGCATGATCAAATTCAGCTTCTTCTATATATTTTTGCAAAGCAATTCTTTCATGTTCACACCCCCACTCAGTAGCCTTAGACTTAAATTTGTTGCTTTCAGGATAACATATTGTTTTGATTAAGGACTGTGATGGCTGTGTTATGTCAGTACAAACTGCTGATTTAATCCTTGAGGCAGTAATTCTCCCTGCTCTCTGCTGAAACCATACCTTAGAACCACACTGTTTCCTAGTTCTTATTTCTACTTCTTGCGCCTGATCAGGTGTTACTTTCAACTGGTTAAAAAAAAGTTCACATTGTTACAAAAGGTCAGGATAGGAGAGGTTTAACCCTTAAGTACATGAGCAATTTTTACAAAAAAAAAAGCAAAGTTTGTAATATTATTTGTTGCAGGCCAATAAAGCAAGGGAAAAGTAAACAATTAATATCAGAGTACTCAGAAACAACTAGAGATTATTATAAAAATATTGAATTGCATATAATTGTTACTGGCCCCCTTAATTAAATTAATTAATCTAAAATATTCAGATTTTTTTTACATTCTAATATTTATCTCGATAAACATGCCTAGATTTACTAACTAATAATATCATTGGAAGAAGTTCCAGGTCTAGTAACGCCAAATACAATTTCTGCAACATCTTCTTTGCCTACTTCACTACTGCTGGAGCAAGAAAGCATTGGATATTCCCGTTCGCCAGTAATAAGGCTAAGAACCTCAGCAGCGATAAGCTGTTTCTTGGACATTTTTTTTTTAAATGGAAAAAAAATTTCCGATCTAATTATACATATAGTAAAGCAATCAAAAGGGCCTTAGAAGCAAGGGCGACAAGATGGTAATATTGAAATGAAGCTACCGTTTGAAATCGTGCTAGAAAAATTCTTGAAAAATGTGTATTTAAAGTTACAAAATCGGTTGGCTATGTACTTAAGGGTTAAATATTCTTCCTCACAGTAATCAGTTAGGGGCTTTAGAAATGTTCCTTGTTCGTACAGTGGTATATATGCCTTTGAGTAACCAGGAACAAGAGAGAGAATAACAGGTTTTCCGGTATGTGATAACTTTCAAAGAATACATTTAGTTCATTTGAAGATGGAGTTATTTTTTTATTCATACCAGATAAATTATCAGTTACTTCACTGCTACCACTTGAACTAGGAGTTGTGTTTTTCAAACTGGTCTTTAGCTTTTTGTCAGGAGCTGAAAATTTTATGTCTGATATTGGAGCAAAGGGAACACTTTTAAAGGATGGTGGCAACCAAGAACAAGGCATTGATGTGCATGACATTGACTTTCTTGCTTGTATATTGGCATCAAGAGTAAAAAGAATAGCCGCAATATGAGAACAAGCTTCTCCCAGTCCAGCCATGCAATTACAGTGTGCACAGATGACTACACCATTACCTTCAGCTGCAATCCATGCTTTAGCTGGGGGGACAGAAAGCCGCTGTGAGTGTTTCACCTGGGCTGTTACAAGATAGGTACTGTCACGGGTTGTCAAATAAACACTGATATTATTAACCCGGCCATCAACAAATTGCCTATAGCCTTCTAAACTCTTATAAGCCTTCATATCTTCTTTTGTGTAAGGACTAGGGGTAGCTTTCAAATAGTTATAAATGTCTGGATACTGAACTTCAGGCCAGTCTTGCCATTCTAAGCTATTTTGATCGCCAATCATGGTAAGGTAGGGGTCTGTAAGGTCTCCAAGAATAGCTAATTTCTCTATATACCTTCTTTTAGCATCTCCATCCAAGCCTTCATAGTATTCAGAATAATTTTGCTCAGCCATCTGCAGTAGTCCAGAGGGTACGCACGCAGCGATTGACACTCAATATGGCTTCCTAGTACGGCTGACGTAATCATAAAGACGTAATCATAATGACGTAACCGCAAAGGGTCTATACATAAAATGCAGTTTTGTCTAGACCACTTCCGTGACGAATACTGACTATAACAACATTACTATTGCGGTTATTAGCCTCTGCGACGAAGTACCTGGGGAATACTCTTGTTTACTATCCCCTGACGCAGCTTTTTTTTTTCTGGGTTTGTTTATTAATCACCTCTGCTCGCTAAGTTACTCGAAGTCGGCATGATCCTGCTATTACCTTCGGTATAGACCTTTTTTTCTCTACGGAAACCCTTTTCCAGGTATCACGTGATCGTTGGCGGTAAAAGCTTGTAGGGCAAGAAGCATTTACCTCCAGTAGGCTCTCGCTTGAAAGATTATTATGCCTTCCAGTTGCTGTGCTGTGGGGTGTACCAAGAGATATAGCAGAGAGAAGGGCGTAAGGATGTTTCGATTTCCAGGTGATGCGGTGCGGAGAAGGCTCTGGGTGCAAGCTATTAAGAGGGAACGATGGCAGCCAAATAAATATTCAAGGATATGTAGTGATCATTTTATTTCTGGTAAGATAACATGGCAATCTAGCATAACATTAGTTAATATGTTGTTGTTTTGTTGCGTGCATCAACTTTTCTAGGTAAACCTTCCAAACTTAAGAATAATCCTGATTATGTTCCATCATTATTCTCTTATTCTGTCACTGGGAATAAAAGCCAACAGAGAAAATCTAGGTATGAAAGGTTTGAAAAGAGACAAAATTTGATTCCTGCTGAAAATTCTGGACGAGAATCTAATGAGAGGGAAGATGAACAGTTTGTAGCAATTACTCAGCAGCACAGCACTGATCATGAAAGTGTGACTTCTGGTGATCAGGGTAGCGATGAAGATCAATTTGAGGTACATGCCCAGCATAGCATTGACCAGAGTACTTCCTATGGGGTAGACCAAAGTACCAGTTGCGTTCCTGTGGTAATGGAAGATAAGTATACTATGACAGATAGTGATTTGGAGTTATCAGTGAAGAATCTTCGAAAAAGTAATGAGTCCTTAACAAGAGCTATAAATATTCTAAGCAATCCGGCAGCTTCACTGATAAATAATGATAAACTAACTTTGTTTTATACTGGAATTCCATCCTATAAAATGTTTGATTCGCTTGTAAAGCTGATTCTACCACATACCAAAGTATTTATCTGTTCATCACCACATAATCAGTTGTTAATGGTATTAATGAAACTGAGATTGGGTCTCACATTTCAAGATTTAGCCCAACGCTTCCATATAAGTTTATCTTCTGTTTCTGGTATATTTCACGAGTGGTTGAATATTTTATCAAGGGAACTAAAGCAAGTGATAGTTTGGCCAGACCAGGAGATTTTGCGTGCCACTCTCCCAGAATGTTTTAAAGAAAAATATATTCGTACTACTTGTATTATAGATTGTTCTGAAATATTTATTGAACGCCCTTCTTCTTTGTCAGCAAGAGCAGAGACATTCTCTAACTACAAGCACCACAATACAGTAAAGTTTCTTGTTGCGGTCAGTCCCACTGGAGCTATAATTTTTGTATCAAAGTGCTGGGGCGGTCGTGTATCAGACAGACATTTAACAATTAACTGTGGTTTCATGGACAAACTGACTTACGGAGATTTGGTATTGGCTGATAGAGGATTCGATATATCAGATGACCTAGCTCTAATTGGAGCTTCACTAGCTATTCCACCATTTACGAGGGGAAAGGCACAGCTATCTCAGAGAGAAATTAACTCTTCAAGAGCTCTATCTCGAGTTAGAATTCATGTTGAACGAGCAATTGGAAGAATTAAGAATTTCAAACTTTTGCAGAGCACAATTCCAATCACACTTTTAAAAAAACCACATGAGTTCAATTATACGACTATTGATAAAATACTGGTAGTGTGTGCTGCTTTGAGTAATTTGCATCCAATGTTAGTTCACTAATTTTGTACACTTATATTATTATGTTCATGTTATTTAATTTTTAATCTCTTCAAAAGTTTTGTTTGCATGAAAAATATATGAAATTCATTTTGGAAACAAGAGGGCAGTAACAATAACATAATATAATGTTGCTATAACTAGATAGTTGGAATAAATAAAATATTTTGAGACAAAACCAAAAAAAAAAAATTATTTGTTTTGCTCTTTGCAGTCATTACAATACCATGATCCTTTCGGTGCACGTCTTAAGCCAATGCAAGAATAATGAAACCATTCATACTTGCATGTTTGATTTTCACATTGTATCATTTTCCCATATTCTTCTTGCTGACATACACAGTAGACCTTGCACATTTGTAACTTGCATGTCATTAATTCAGGCAAAAATTGTTCAACAAAAAATTTCGTAAGTTTCTGGAATAATCTCTCAATAAATTTTACGTCTTTATATATTCTTTCTATATACAATCCATTTGGTGTCCACACAATAAAATCGCAATAGTTCCTTTCACATACTTCAAGTTGTCCCTGAACCTGTGTGTAGTACTTGTGTGATTTTATTAATCCCTTTTTATCCATGAATGAGCCTTTCTTGTCCTGCAGTAGATGAGGTTCTCCATCTTTGATCGAAAAGGGGCATTTAATTTCAATCAAACCATGTCCGCAACAGTTACATGTGACATACCCATCTGGACTAGCTCCCAGGTGTGGATAGTTTGTATTTATGACCAGCCCCACTTGACTACACTGAAACTTCTCATGTTGGTCAGTCACTTTGAGAGTATATGCTTCACGGGCTTGATCTTCATGTTCAACTCCCCACTGAATAGCTGGAATATGACTAATATCTTTCTTTGAAAGCAATTGCTTAATAAGGCTATCATAATTGCTTTTTCGTACAAAGATGTCATGAAATGATGAAGCAGTTAGACGACCAAGTCTTTGCTCATGCCACAAAGGATTGTCTCTTTGATCTCTAGTAGACTTTTCAATATTTCTACTATCCTCTTGTGTCAGTGTCATAGACAAAAACAATTCTTTACTGGTTTCAATAAGTTTTTCATCATCTAAATTTTTGTAAGCTTCACTGAATAGCTGGGTAAGTGGAAGTGGTAAGGATGGCATGGGAACTTGACTGTCCTTCTCAAATTCTTCAGATGAAAAAAATCCTCAAAATGGTCATCAACATCTTGCAAATAACTATCATAGCTGGTTAGTTGTAGAGATTCATCAGGTTCAGTCATGGGACTGTCACTGCATTGGGTTGCAGAAGGACAGACAAATTGATCTTGAACATGCTTTGGTATAATACTAAAGAGACATGAATTCGGTAAGCATTTATATATTTCGGCATATAAATCAATACTGGAAACAGCAGGGGAATCTTCTGGACTAGTACCTACTTCTTTTCTTATTGCTATCTTTTCATTGACCATTGCACAATCACTTCTTTTGATATGTTTAGGCTTGACAAACTGAATATCTGAAACTTCCAATGGTTTAACCTGAAAAAATGGCAAAATTGACTAATTATTAAAATTATTCCTACTCACTTAACTACCTTAGTTTTGAATGTCTGATTCCATTCACATGGCTGGGAAGTACAAGAAGGATTGTTGTAGCCAAGACGACAAGCAGCTTCCAGTTTAAACAACAATGCTGCTACATGACTGCAAGCTTCACCCAAGCTATGAGAGGAATACAACATTATAATAGTCATTTTCATAAACAATTAAAATAAACATACCCTGCCATGCATTTACAATGTGCTGTCTTGATTTCCCCACTAGCTTCGGTATACTTTACAGTAGTGTTTGCTTTTACAGTTGAGGGTAAGTTCAAATCGAGAGTGAGTGAGGTTATGGGACTAGCTAGCTGTTAACTTGTAGACTTTTATGCTGAACTTGGGTAATCTAGGCAGATTCTAGATAGCTTTGGCAACAACATGGCTAGTGTGTAAGTCAGCCTGTACTTTAATCAATCTGTTTCAGGTTCATATGGTTAGAAGGCTTATAAATATATTTCCACTAAGATTGTAAAGTTCTATATTGTGTTCAACCTGCACAATTCAGAGAATGAACAAATAAAGAAACAACAGACCTAACTGTCTTCTCCATCCTTCTTGGAAGATTCTGTTAAGATGTTTGCAAACAATATGTCACAGTTGATAGTTTAAGTGTCCAAAGATTTAGCCTTATCTCAGCCTTAAAGCAAAAAATGAAATACACTATGACTTTAATTATACAATAAGATAATGTTAAGCTCATTACCATACCAAATTTGTAAACATTATTGGAACTTGGCTCAAATATAACCATTACAAATGATAATTGGGACTTTTATTAGTTTCGTATTATTTGTAGTGTACAATGATACACACAACTATATAATATAATAGCTATAAACACATTACAATGACACTTCCCTTTATTGTCACTATTAGGAAGATATGTTTAGTTTAAGTTAATTGCCTCTACTCAATACATAAATAATGATATCATAAGATAAACTAATTATTTTATTTCAATTATGTATGATATATACATGTAGTAGATGTATTCTCTTTCTTTCACAGGTTTTTTTAAACAATACAGAATAAAAAATATTTGATCGCCACTGGGAATTGAACCCAGAACCGCTTTAGTGCACAAGCGCGCTCTGCCACTGAGCTACGACGACAACCACCAGGAGAACAAACACTCCAATTCTGTATTTATACTGTTAAGGGGTACTGCTATGCTACAGTCTCACTCTCAACAGACCAATGAAATTTCTCTTTTTTCAAAGATTCCTATTATTCGTTGTTGTTTTTTTCAATTTCTATTGAGTAAAAGAAGGCTGAGAAAGAAATTGTGAAGTGATAAATTAGATGAGGAAAAAATTCAACGAATAATAAGATCCTTTTAAAAAAGAGAAATTTCATTGGTCTGTTGAGAGTTAGACTGTAGTATTGCAGTACCCCTTAAGCCGTAGCTCAGTGGCAGAGCGCTTCTGCGCTATACAAGCGGTTCTGAATTCGATTCCCTGTGGCGACCAAATAATTTTAATTCTGTAATGTTGAAAAAGCCTGTGAAAGAGAGTGAATACATCTAATGATTAAAAGAAGGCTGAGAAAGAAATTGTGAAATGATATATATTGTTACTCTTTAGCTTCAATTGACATCATATCAAGATCTACCCAAGATGGTGGCCAGGGAAAGTGTGTGGAACTGATTTCATGCATCACAGGTCCTATACAGGGAAACTTGTTTTGGTTTGCTGAGTTTCCTAATGGATCAGAAACGAGATTTGCAAGAAATGATGGAGGAAATGCCGAACCTAATCCGCCATACAATGAAATTACATTAGACGGTGTAACAGATTACTATACTGGAGTAACTCGTGAAATTATGAATGGAAATTCGTTAACTAATTTTAATACAACATTGGCTTTTGACATACTGAAAACTATTGAATTAAACATAACTAAAATCTGGTGTGGATCCCAAGATACTATTAGCCAAAAAATAATTCCGTTCAAGCTGCGAGTTGAAAGTAAGTGGTGAATGATGGTCCAGCAAAAAACTAAGAAATAACTATAAATAATTAACTTGCGAGAGACAATTGGTTTCCACACTGCCCGAATAAATAAAATTTGACTGTAATAATATCTACTTTTTGTTCTACTCTGTTCAATATATATAATGTTAATTTAGTGAGCACCACATAGTTCATATGGAGTGTAAGCAAATAATATGTATGTAAACTCTTTGACTATCGAAAGCGAAATTTTTTTACATTAGACCACCCTGAATTATTCATTTAAAAAAACAATTAATTTTCTATTCTCATTTATTTTGTTTATACGCTGCTCTGATTTCCTCTAATAACATAATTGGAACAAGTACACTACTCATTTGTCTTTTAACAATTTTTTTGCAACCATTACAGCAATAGTTACATTTGAGTGTTTATCTGCCAAATTGTTTCTTATAGTTTTTGGAAGCTCAGAATTCAGTAACTAGAAGCTGAACAAGCCATGTGCTCTGTCTGAACCTTGAATCATCAGAGATTGTCAGTTATTGAGCTTTAGCTAGTATCATTAGTAGTGAAAAGTTCGAATTGTTAACACGTCTCTTTGTGGATGATAATACTACAACTGTATACTAGTGATGTGCTTGAGCACAAAATGGCGAGTGAGCCTAAAAACTACATAATTTCAGCGAGCGAAGCTGACTATCAGTCGTGTTCAATTGAGATTTTAGATATATATACATATGTATGTATACGTACGTCAAAAATTTTCGCCCGGGTTTCTAATTACGTAAGTTAGGTAAAACATTCACAGTTCCAGTATTTTTCAATTAACGAGCACGGAGAATCCTTGCACTGCCTTGTGTAACTTGTTTTAACCAAAAAGTTTATAGCTACTCTCTTCTTGAAACAATTGTTAAGTCTTTGTCAAGCTGCACTTCTTTGCCACAGTTATTATTTATTTATTCCACCCAAGATATCTTCACAATGATATTTTTAGGTATGTGACCCCTTGAGATAACTCATGATTCACATAGGGTTATCTCATGGCTGTATTAGCAAGCTCATTGTCAGAGTAGTTATAGCAACCAGGCCTGGCTTACAAGTTTTCTGGGTTTCTACAGCTGTGAGGTGAGTAGCTTTATTGCAAAAGTTTAGCAGAGGACCAAAGTAAAAATTTGAAGATATTATTAAGCATACACAGCTCACTTTTTTATGGCAAGATTATCAAGGTTCATGTCAAATTACTTCTTGATTTAATTAATACCTTTACTCTAGTGGAGCCTACCCAGCCAGGTTAGAGCAGCTGCTATAATATCAGCTTGGGTTGTGGGAGCCCCTAGTGAGTTTTCATTGCCAACTTTACATCATGAGTTACAAAAAAAAACTACTTCAGTGAAGATATCTAGTGTGGAATAAACCACTTACTACACTCATCAGAGTGATATGGCTAGATATTTCACTCTCAGGCTTTAGGTTTAACAATAACACTAGATACATTGTTCTAGCAAGCATCATCACTATATATTTTAGCAGTTATTGTAATTGATATCTGATTTTGTATTATATAGATGAAAGCTACTACGAGATAATGCAAACTACCAATTTGGCAGATAGTATTTTTGTATGCAGAGGGACAAATATTCCTTTACATATACAAGTTGACAGCTGCTCCGTAAATACGACTAATAATGTATTGGAATGGAGATTCAATGGAAGTACAGAGACTCAGTATGCATATAACATGGGTAGACTGGAAGCTGTGTTTGGAGATTCTAATAGATTCAACATTAGCAGTATATCTAGTACCAATAGTAATTTAAATTTTACTTCAGTGGTGAGATTTATTTCGGACTTAGAATGCACATCACTACAATGTGGATCCAGTTTGTTTAACAGTGATGTGATTTATTTTGGTAAGGAAATTATGATTAAATAACTGCTAGTAGTATCAATATTTACACTTCATGAACTCGGGCTATAATAATAATTGCATTGTAGTCATCGATGCCATAGAATAGTTTCAATTTAATACTTGTCTGAAACGGTTCATGCATTTATCCATTTCCTATTTTTAGCTCTCTTTCTTCTTGTATTTAATAATTTTTTGCTTAGGTATACTCTTAAAATATCTCCCCATATTATGCGCTGACTCGTGCAGGGGCAAACACTTAGGTCATGTTCTGCATGCATGCACATTTGCGTATTTAATCACAGGCACAACTTCAAACACGTTACAACAGGTTAAAGCACATTATTTTCTAGTATGCATAAAACTTAAACATTGAATATGGCACACACTCCATTAAACATTGGCCACATGCTTACACCAGTATGTTTCGAGACAGTTATTGACGATAAATTAATTGAGTATTTGACTTTCTTACCGATATATCAAAAGTGCAACATGTTTTACCTGGTGCTCTACGTGCTAAAAATCCACATATAGCCAGTAACTAATATACTACTAAATAAACTGAATCACTAGATAGCTACTGATGCTAAAACTTACTCACCTTTAAGTTATTGAGTTTGAAGATATAATTACTACAATAAGCTTTAGAATATGCGAAGATATAGACACTCTCTCTCTGTTTGGTGTATGCTTTATGGAAATTTTAGGTATTGCACAGGCCGTTGAAGCCTCTTTCATACTTCTGTTTAATGTGCATGAGCTCACCTGGGCTGAACAAATCAGCCTTACTCAAAGGGTATGTAATTAAATTTCGTCAAAAGATATGGGTAAGAATTGCTAAACCAATGCCTTTCAAAAGGTTGACTTGTTGAAAATGTTCTATTGTGCTTGAGCTCTAGTAATAACGCTATCTCTAAGTGACCTGACTATTGGGCAATGAATTTTCAATTAAGCACAATTATGTTACATAAAACATAATTATGGTTATGACAGCTCACAAGATAACTTACCACCACCTCTAATAGAATAGAAAATGAACTCCACTAGTTTTTGCAAAATCTAACTGTGAACATTTCTCACTTTTCTCCTCACTTTTTTTAGCTCCGAAAGCACCTATGGTTTCAGTGACTCTCCTTATTGGCGAATTAGATGTTGAAGTACACGTTGAGTGGCCGAAACTAGTAAGTTGTATTTGTTTATATAACTTCCATTTAGTCATCAATAGCTTTTGCAAGCAAGTAAAAAAATACTATATTGCAGAGAGAGAGCCAGTTTATTGTTATAGGAACACCCAAATTTAATACTAGCACTTATATAGTTATAACTGTATTGCCACACCCTTGTTTGGTATTTACAAGACAATAGCTACAGTGTTCAATTTCTAAACACTGGATTCATCTGAATACCCAGGAGGCCCAACATACAGATAATTGAAGTGGAACAGCACAGTTATACAATACATAGATAATAATAGATTGTTTTATTGTTGAGTTCAAAGTGAGTTAAATTTGAACTTGATATAATTATAGAGCAGTTGTTGAAGTATATTTTTTGTTGTAATGGCGGTAATAATAATAATAATAATATTTCATGTAAATTCATTTCACCTTTTCCTAAACAATTCCACTACTCATTGTTTTGCTCTCTTTCTTGTCTCATACATCAGCATTTACATCTCTATTTATATAACTAACAGGTATGCCCAGGGTCAGGAATATCTTTTGCATATGAAGCTATATTAACAAGTGCCACTGGATCAACTACGACTATAATTACATATTGTTCAGGAGAGAAATGTCATGTGACATTTCAGGTATCTAGAATAATATTTGGTATTTACTTTGTAGAAGTCACAGCGTTCACCATTGGACAACACAGGGTTAGAGGTGCACCATACAAGTCAGATGCTATAAGTAAGTGGCATATTATTATGATAAGATTCATTTTTACTTCAGTATTAACCCGATCCCGCTTTAAAGCGGGTGAAGACCGGTTGTCTTCTCCAAATTTTTTTAAAAAGTTACTTTATAGCTTGAACCTTCAGATTGCATACACAGTTGCCCAATGCATTGGAGAAGCATCTAAAATAGCTTTCAGCCCAGACTGCTTCGACAGTACCTCACAGCAGTTGCGTTTATTTCTTCCTCGGTAAAAAATAACAAACATCGGTTCTCCGTCGAATTTAAAAAAAAGTTACCTTCTTCACAGCAGCTTCATTTATGGATCCAGTCATCTCCAGAGCTTTGTAGAAGCAGCAAAAAATTGCTTGAGCTCAGTAGCCTTCCATAACACTTTGAAACAATTGCTTCTTTGCCGACCAAGACTTTGCGGTTTGACTTACTGTCTTCTCCATTTTTTATAAAATCGCCAGTTCAACTGGGGGCCCCCCTATTACGTACAGTCTTAGGTAATGCTTATTACATCATAGGAATAAAGAGAGCGTGTCGTGTGACCCCGGTAACTATACCAAAAAAAATTTTTTCTAAGTTATTTTTTTGGAAGATGGCGTCTAGAAGTTACAATGCGGTGCAAGTTTTAGACTTGCTTGATGCTGACTCTAGCGACTCAGGATCAAGCGGAGAGAAGGGAAACGACATCTAGGGCTATAGGAGGCCCTGTATCAGGGTTGGTGGACCAGACCCCGTCAACTCTGATACTGAAAATGGGAGTCAAGAAGATGATCGAGAACTCGGGGCAATTCAGCGAGGCCAGCTGTTATGTTACAAATATCATTGTTGTCTGTGTTTTTTTTGGTATTGTATGGAGGTTCCGGATCCTAACCTGGGAGGGATCGTTCAGTCTGTGACACCATCCATGCCGGGTAAGTTGAATTCCACGTGTGTGCTTGTACTGCTTTTCATTTTCAAATTACACTTTCTCAATACAACGATTGTTTCTCTCATGTACAGTGTGGAGTATACATACCAGGGGTTCATACAGTGGGAGGCTAGCCCTGGGTTCCCCCCTAGAATTTTGGGAGTTGAATAGAAATGAACATTTTGGAAGCATTTATTTTTAGTCTGTTATTGTATCCCATTATTTTCCTATCATAACTGAGTCACCGAACACTGATCATCAGTGTGAAGTATAGACTCTTATGCAAAGATGTGCATCAAAGTAGTGTAGGTTCCAAAAAATGGGTGTGGCGAAGTACACTTGGAGCCCCACCCCCACCCCCCCAAACAAAAATCCTGTATGAAACCGCATACAATACATCATTAAGTTGCAATTGTATAGAATCATTAATAAATTGTTGTTTGTATTACAAATATCTTTGTTGTTTGTGTTTTTGTGTATATGAAATTGTTTTGTAGTGGAGCTCGACGTCCGATGGCATGCGTTCCTTGTGGACACTCATAGATGTCTCCTACATGATCACAATCAGCACCAAACACAACAAACAACATATTTTATTGTTGAACTAATATAATATTGGTATACAATACATCAAACAATATTATTTCTTTTTTTTCTTTTTATTTGATGGGAAAAGCGGAATTTTTTGGGGAAACATTTTTTTTTTTAAAGTATTAGTAGCGGGCCTAAATATTATTCAATTTTCTCAATCAAAAAATGAGGGGAATCCCAAACTCTTGGTCTATTTAGTGATATATGGTTGCTATGGGGTTTTTCCAGCCAGCATCGAGTTAATAAAATAAAACGGTAATGCTCTATTCCGCGGCAGAAAATAAGACTTTTCTGCGCGCGTCCAAACAATTCTGGAACGAAAGGGTTAAAATATAATATTTGGGATGTTATACAGTCGAGTCTCCGACGAGAGGACACTTTCGTGCAGCAGCAATTGTCCTTTGTTCAGAGATTGTTCTCTGTTGGGAGTTTGATTTTATAATCAACTTTTTACCATTGACAGAGTAATAGAAACATATCTACTTATTTACCCCCTGGACATCACCTGATTCATCACAAATCTTAAAATACTTAATGGAATACCTTTTCTTTTTCTTCCATTTTTCCAGCCATCCCACTGATCCTTTAAAATCGGACTTCCCTAATGCTTCCGCAATCATCTTTCCTTTTTTAATTAGCTGTGGTCCCCTAACAGGAATATTCTTGGATGTTACTAACTTAAACCATTCATAGAGAGCATCATTGACATCAGAATATTTAGATTTACGAGCCTTACTGTTGGAGTATATCCTGTCTCCAGAAGCATTAGATTGATATTCAGCTAAAATAGACTCTTTATTCTTCAAAATTTTACTTATCTGTGTCTTACCGCATCCAAATACCATTTCAAGAGATTTTAGAGAAGTGCCAGGATTACATCGAGAATATTTTATCAATTCCACCTTCTTCTCAAGGGAAAGATACTCGCTTTTTGTGGGAAGCCGTTCGGTTTGACAATTTAGGTATTCGGTAAAGGGTCTTGAAAGTGTGGCTGATACTAACTACCTGCATTCTGCAGTGGGCGCGGTTAGTGTACGTTAATAGAGACTGAACTTAAGTCGCTGAACGGTTTCGGTACCCAGAGTACTGTTCGCTGTCCGGATTTGAGAGATGGTCGCTCCTGGGAGTTTGTTAATGTACAGTAAGAATAGAATATTCAATCCGTCACTAGCGCTTTGTCCATTCCAGAGAGTACATCCGCTTCTCGGGATGTCCGCTATCGGAGATTCGACTGTATGTGTACATCTGTATGTATAATGATCTATATAATAATATTACATGCACACTTTATGTTTTTATATTTTCTTGAATGATATGGACAAGCAAACTTCCATGCTTTTCCGGTTACTGCATTGGTACATAGATCATACCACGATCTCAAACTTTATAACTGTGATCTTTGGCTTTCCTATCTATGGCATGTAATGAGCTCCTTTTAAGTTGCAATCATTAGCAGCTCACACACTGGTAGGATAAGCATCACAATTTACAAGGTGCAGTGAAGGAAGCTGAGATAGTACATCTGGATCTGGAAAATTGGGGTCTCTGCCAGGCAGACTTCAGTGTGAATAGATCACGAATAAAGTTTGCACAATGATAGGAGTTTTATGCCGACAACATTATGCCAATAAATAACAGCGGGCAACAGCCATCATTGATTTAGTGAGGTAATACACAAAGACCAGAAGGTATCAGTTTCTTTCAGTCACGACTAGAGCGATAACATTTCTCTACTTCTCCACGCATTCACTTCAACCAGAATTGTTTCTTTACCATATAACCGTTAAAACAAAGTTACCTGTAAAATTTATGCCATGCAGCTATCACAGGCAGAACGGACCTCATGGCCTATGGGACCACTATATTCTTCATGATCCGGGATTGTTCTGATGATGACTCGAGTATAATTTGACAAAATACCTTTCCATATATTTGCCAATATAGGTTCCTGGCATTGAATTCTGTCATTTTGATCATGGGCTTTGTCATAAAATGTTTGTGTCATACACGTTCGTCAGAATTCAGATAATGAGCTATCAAAGTTGTATAGTGGTAGCTTCGATCGTTGATGACTTTTCTGACAGGAAATGTATAGGAGAGGATATGTAGCTCTTGTGGTGAGGCTATTTTGACTATACACTAGTTTTTCACTAACCACAGTTATTTAAGTTCCTCCGTATAACAGTATAGCAACTGCTGGAGGAGTGTGAAATGGAAATTTACAGCTTACATCATAGATAAAGAGAACAACCACACCTTAGTTCACTAAGCTAGCATTGTTGTTGTACTCACCATGACTACTTAGTGGTCTGCTGTCGGGCCATCAAGAATGCATTCTAAATTAGCTGGAAACTTACAAAAGAGTGAGCTAAAATTTGGATTTGTCGATAATAATAGAATTATTCTGGAGTTTATGCTTACCTCACAGAAGACAGACAATGTTAACTTTTTTCATAAAAAATCATTATTTATTTACTGCTTAAAATTCTGATTTTAATGTTTTTTCTTTCACACAATGATCATTTACAAGAGAGAAAGATTGATAGATGTAAAGAACATTTTTTACAACATCAAATGACAGAACAAGTGTGCTAATAAGTTTGCAGTGGCAGTGTTGTCACAAAGAATGAAGTCAATAGTGAATAATTGACTGATTGTTGGTGAATTATATAATATGGGCAAAAACTATACAACAAAAAACTATTAATGTCATGCATTGTATTATTGATACTATGGCTGTAAGCATGTCTTAATATAGGGTTGGGTTCAAACCTGTGGTGTAAATCCTTACAAATGCATTTTTTGTTTATGTTTTCTTTTCTCAAGTCAAATAGTCGAAGCAAGTGGTTACTATGGCATTAACACCTCCTTTTGCTTCATACATTTTAAAACTAGTTATTTTAGTGGTTGGTGGAGCATTAGAAATTAAAATAAATCACAACGCTGCAGTTTTATGTAACCTAACTAAGGAGGCTCACTCTCCATTGTGCTCAAGCACACCACTAGTTGTTACAATTAAAAATAATAATATTTTTTCGTGTTAATAATCTTATTATTATTACTATTATTATTGCTGTTATTATTATTATTATTATTACTATTGTTGTTGTAGTATATTTTTTTTATTAATACACTTATAGATGTAACAGATACACTGTCAGGTCAACAGTTGAAGGTTAAATTTAATCCCTGTTTTACTTCTGTCACATGTGAAGCTGAGTCATTTGGAACATGTAATATAACTTTCAGCAGTAGTTACTATAACACTACTCAAGTTAGTGGTCAAGTTAATGATACAATTTCTCTCTCAAACTTACAATTTAGTGTAAGATATGATTACCATGCAGTGTATAATTCTACGTTCAGTCGAGGATATATCAAAGTTAGATGTGAGTATAATCACTGTTTTTGGTAGTGGAATAGTATAGCAATACATATTATATACTTTATTGGTGTACTCTGATATGAAGGATTGCAATATATATTTTACAGAATTCAAAATATAATATTTATTATTAAATGACTTCCATTCCTGAGCTCAGATTAAAATGGAGACTGCTGTGGATTATTTTTAGTGTTGAAAGTGTTGGTTACTGCTTACAAAAGTCACTAAATACTCAAGATTGTTCTTGTAATCAGTTTCTCAATATTTGGACTTAAATTTGTCCCAATTTGTATGCTTTATTCTTACTGAAATATTATTTTCAGAATTAAGTGTGGTTTATGTGTTTCATGTTGAGAATAGCTTCTCTAGTCAGTAGTAGTCTTGCTATAGAAACCAAAGTACTTCTCTGAGTGGTTCATGATTTGATGTGGCCTGTACTAGCACTCGTGAGTCTAAGATATTGAAGCTAGTATAGCACAACTAGTCATGAATTTGTGACCGGTTTTGGGAAAATTGGCCTAAACGCGGCAAACAATTTTTTCAGTATCCCCGGGTAAAGCCTTATGGGTTGATTTTTTTCGAAAATTTTTATGGCAGAAATGGATAGAAACCAGTTAGCTCTAGCTTATGACGCAGTTGTAAGCTCTGGCGTGCTCTAGAACTCACACTAGGAGGCTAGAAACATTATTATTACTATAATTATTGCTGTTATTATTATTATTATTTTTACTATTGTTGTTGTAGTATATTTTTTTTATTAATACACTTATAGATGTAACAGATACACTGTCAGGTCAACAGTTGAAGGTTAAATTTAATCCCTGTTTTACTTCTGTCACATGTGAAGCTGAATCATTTGGAACATGTAATGTCACTTTCAGCAGAAGTTACTATAACACTACTCAAGTTAGTGGTCAAGTTAATGATACAATTTCTCTCTCAAACTTACAATTCAGTGTATTATTCTACGTTCAATTATTGGCGGGCTTTTCACTAACAGCGGGGAAAAAAACTGTGGCTAACTAATTCACTTACTATTCTACATAATTCATGTACTCACGCAATTCTTGCCATCATAGTTTCTTAAGGAGCCCAGCATTATGCCTTTCAGACTTCTTTCAATTCCGCCTGTAACCGGTTTATTCCATAGTGTCCCAGAGACACGCAGTAATAGTATACGGACACAAGGCACACCCCCTGACTTTAGCAACGCCTTTACCCGGCGTTTTTTTCGAAATCAGCAATAATAAGTTTAACAAAAAATACTGAAGTGTTGTAGTGCGTAGGGCGAAGACGGCTTGTGCTACAACTTCCAAATTAGGAGGAAGGCATCCCAAGTCCCCGTGCACTTTAGATGCCGCGTTTAGGCCGATTTTCCCAAAACCGGTCACATTTATACAAAATGATCATTCTGTATCTTGTTCCTCAGCTCTTCATTTTCTTTGTATTTTCTTCCATCTAGTACTATGCTCTATGATCTCATATTTAAAAAAAATTATAAATTTAATAATCATAAGTTTTTAAAATGTAAATTTCCCTCACAATCTTAAAAAATAGTGGGAATTATGTCATCAATTTGTCTTGTACAAAAGCAAGGATAGCTGAAAATTGTCAAATGTTGGAGTTGAATTATTGTTTCTCTTTCATTTCTTGATTTGCTGACGGTTTTTTTTTGTCTATTTTTGGGCAAGATTAAGTGAATTATAAACTATTTGTATTTTGTTACTATTTTGTGAATCAATATTATTACAATTTTTTGAAATAATATTTCATAATCATTATTAACTTATGGTAACATTAATTATGTGCTTGACTAGATGTTGCTAAACTCACTAGAGGGAATGTTGCTGCTATGGTCGTCGGACTTGTGCTATTGGTAGTGTCTGTTGATCTAATCATTGTAGCTGTTGCTTTGGCTGTCAGATATAGTGAACTATTTGATAAGATAAGTAAGTATAATTGATAGGAAGTATATACATGCAAGTTTATTAATACATATTTTATACAGGAATTGTCAGTATTGTATTTTGGATATTGAGTCTCATCATTGTACTCATTGCTGCTGTATTGTTGATTGCTACAGCTGCAGTGGTCGATCCTCAGGAAGGTATATATTAATTTTATTGTCCATTAGAGCAGTGTTAAAGTGATAGCAGCTTGAACCTGAACAACATATAATAACATCTGATGTATTCTCTAGATCTGTGCATAGATATAGTTATGTGAACAGCTTAGATTTTATCATTATTCTGAGGTTCTCGTGACATTTAGTTTGAATAATGATTGATAGAATGGCTAACAGACCCGTTTAAAAAGAAAAAGTGTACTAAGTGTATTAGTGGCTGGATTAACTTACTGTTTTTTGCTAATTCACCAACCTGGTCTATTTTAAATATGTGTATATTTTCCATCTAACTCTACTCACTACAAGCTGTAAGCAAAGTAAAATACAAGCATGAAAGTGAAATGTCATCCCCATATTGTACGACAAGTGTAAAATATTGTTTATTCCCATTGAATATTTTATAGAACAGTAAAATAGTTGTGCTTCAAAACTTGGTCGTTCAAAGATAACTCCGACTTACATCTAAAAATACAGTTGTTTAGAACTACTGTCAGGGTCAGCCCACACAAACCTACTGGTCAAGTAAGACTTGCTTGCTGCTGTAGTGACTGGGGATGCTTAAAGCTGTGTTTTAAACATCTAAAATAATATTATTTATTAGTTAATTATAATTAGTTTTAATATAGTTTGACTTTTCTTTAGCTACCCAGTTGACTGTCACACAATAACCCTTTTGCACTTGCACACACCCACACTTGTACACTGGAAATACCAGCACAAGGCATATGTTGTATATTATACATGACAATACATAATCAAACAAATATCCCCATTGTTTATTGTGTTTTCCCTGATAGTGAGTGTCTCACTTGCTTCGCTAGTTCGCTCACTAATTAGCATGTTTATAAAAAGAGTATAGCTTGTTGTTGTTTTTTTATTATAAGTTGAGTGTGGGTGAATATTCGATGCCACCTGAGTTGTCACTGGAGTCGTAGGTATGTGGAGGTTGTCATGGTTGAGGGTCCACATGTAACCGATGAAGCCACTCACCATAGTTTATTCTGATTAAATAGTTAAGCTTTAAATTTAGCTTGTAAGCGAAATCTGATAGACTGAACAGAAAGAGAAGAACAGCTAAGTCAGAACTTTTCTTTACTAAAATTAATGTAAAATGAAAAAGTGTAAATGGATGACATGAATTACTGAGATCCATTATACATTAGAGAACAGCAGTGGCGAAAATGGGGAAAATGACTAAACAGCTAAGGGTAGGATAGTTATGTATAAGTTATGTCTAAGGATGATTAATTCATACTTTCTAAGGGGAAATATTTCTTCCCACCAAACCCCCCCCACTCTATGTCTTCATCACTGTCGAATCTAACTTGCATTTAAAACAATGAAGTTCAGGCTCCTTGCAAAGAAATATGATTTTAAAAATAAAATCTGGTTTACTTAGCAGAGAAGTTGTTCGTTGTTTTTCTTAACAACATATAGCTACAGACTAGAGTGGATTAAGCATTATAAGGTATTAAGGTCTTTTAGCTATAATGTTGTTTAACTGAAATATCTATAACTTGTTATGGATTAGCATTGCATAGATCTGAGAAATAATCTCAGAACATATTTTTCATTGCAGATACATGTGACAGGATATGGCAAGGACACAGAGATGGTCTCATCAGTGCAGTATTGGCATTTAGTGTCATTAATCTCATTCTAACCTTGTTTTGGCCGATATGGTATGGTGTATTTAAACGTAAGTAAGTGTTATTGAATGACTTAGACTTTGACATTTTTTGATCGAATGATTTACTGACTCAGCAGGACACTATTTAGGTGTATACTTATGAAGTGTAACTATTAATCACATACATATGTATTTTTGTATAAGTGTTAAATGATAAGTTTGAAAAATTATTGCTGATAAGCATCCTGATTTCGAGAGAGATGGCCGTTATCCAAGTTGTCATTTCAACTATTTTATAGCATAGCTGGTGATCGAGCAATAATATCGATTGAGCTCACAGAAATGATATGTTCAACATTAACAAGTTATTATGTAGCAAGAGTTACTTAACATTTTAGACTACAAAAGAAATATGCCTCATTCCTTTTATACTTCCTTCAAACAAAACACAGTGGTTATAGAGTGATGATATTGAATGCTGCTCACAATACATGACTTTATACTATAAGGAATAATTCCAGGTTTCTGTTTACTTTAGACGGGGATGGAGTGCCCGCTAATTGATTCATAATTATCAGTTCATAACAATAACCATTATTTAATAGCTGAAAGAATATACCTTTTCTCTTTATTATAATTAGTACATACTAGCAAATACCTCACCACACAGTATAGTGCTGGACATATTGCAATGTAAGAATGCAGTAGCACAAGTTATTTTTATTCATTATTAGCATTCTCTACCATTGGTCGAGCAGACTGACTTTTACGTAGATTGGTTGGGGGGGGGGAGGGGATTACAAGACTTATAACTCAAATAAATAATGGCAATAACTAATCATTTTAAAAAACTACCTCAACAATAATTTTGCAACCCTAGTTATCCAGTTGTATTGCAAGAAGCTAAATAGTCATGCATATGAAGTTGAAAGGAAAACTATGAATTTTGTCAATGACCATCAAGAAGTTCAAACAGGTGGCACTAGTACAGAGATAGAAATGTACAATTTATGAAATATTGGTAACTAACTAAAATTGCAGTGCAATGTTTACGGTTATAAACAAGAACGAAATTAAACATCAACGACAAATGTTGACGATAATGATAATATAACTGAGCTTGAGTATGTATGAAGTGCATGTAGCTAGCTAAGTTAGTTGGGTGCTAAAGTGCTCATCTTGTAGAGGGCTGGAGCCTGAACAATTATAACAATACAAAAAGGGTGAAAACATAAAATAATGAAGCCATCTAATGCTTGGAAGTAATCGGCAAGTTTTACTAAAGAAAAAATGCGTGTGATTTCACAAAAGCATTGGTCTGGCAACAGCCGGACCCAGTGATATGTCTATGCTTTCTTCTTGAGTCATTTAGGCCCTTCTTCTCCTTTGTCTACCTCTCCTGCTTCTGAATCTCTCTGTGCTTCTATCATGATTATTGACTTGGGTTTGGGAAACTTTTGCTTTCTTTTTCATATTTCACCTTCCTTTTTAACCTGCTTTTAGTTACAATTAATTCGCCTTCTTTTGACCATGCCACCATACCACACTGGATCCACCTGGTTTTTAGTCACCTTTTACATTCCTTTTTGAAACTTATGCCTTCCCTCATCTATTCCACCTGCATTATAGTTACAATTAATCACTGTCTACTGAATGTGACTATACCCATTCAGGTAATGAGGATACTTTACCAAACTAGTTAGCGCTTGAATTATTCATGAATACACACCCCATTGGTATTTTATTTTGTCCAAATAAGGTATTATGTTACTCTTTTGGTGCGAAGTTATATTTTTCACACGGGCTTTTTTTTAGGGTGATATCACTTTTGCCCTAGGGAAACTTAATTCAAACAACATTTTTATATATGGCTGTAATTTCAGCAAATTTGGTATAAGCATATATTATATATAATTATATATCTGTATGTATATAAATATATCTATATTTATTGCACCTTTTATATTTTTAATTGAATATTTCCGCATCACGCGAGCGTTCTGTATTCTCCCATATTGTACGGTTTATATTGTATGGTACACTACGCATGCGCGTAGCGAGTAAAATCAATGAAAATTGAATTGTAACCGGTTGAGAAAAAATATCAAGGCAGCAATAAATCACTTATCCCACTCGTCGTACAATATGGGAATGATATTTTACTCTCACGCCACATTTTCACTCGCCTTTGGCTCGTGAAAATATTTTGCGTGCTCGTAAAATATTTTCCCATATTGTACTCTGACTCGTGCTATAAGTATTATATATATATATAATGTACATTGTATTATATGTATGCACTAGTTTAATGAAATGGTTGAAAGTATAAAAATTGGGAACTTAGGGCTAGGCAAAAAGAAGAATGGAAAGTTATAAAGCTAATACTAAAGAGTAGAAGTAATACAAATCACATGCACACACAGTATTTATCCAAGTCCAACACACATATGCAGACTTGATTCATGTCCTAATGACCACAAAATTACCCCCATATCCTGCTAGCTAAAAACATAGAACTTACTACAAGCTCACAAACGCTATATAATACCAGGGGCGATGGCGATAGTCCAACTAGTGTGACAGCCGGATCTTTCTTTGTGCAGCTTTTATTAGTAGAGTACATCTTTGGCACTTTGCCAAGCATTGGTAAAAGTAAACAGTTATTTTAAGTAGGCATGCGCCTAGCAGAAAATTGTAGGTGACCACTCGTGCGGTCATCTCGAGGTAGAATTTCGGTTGATTTATTTTCGTCCAATCCAGTCACTACAATATTAGATGAGCTTTGGCCTTGGCTTCATTGTATTCTCTAGCATTTATGCTAAGTGCTTGAAGTCTAAGCTCTTGAAGTGATTGAGTTAGCTAGATAGTGAGCTAGATTATTTAAACCAGTACTATGACATAGTACTGGTTTAAATAATCTAACTCACTATCTAAAACATAAAAAAATGGCTACAAATGATAGAGTAAAAAAACTCAACTTCTGCGTCTTGCTTCCACTGTTTCTGCAGAAATTAACAAAATGTTTTGCATAATTCAATAATCAAAATCTTACAGCATAACAAAAGAAAATATTTAATCTATTTTAAGTATTAATTTTTACCAAGTATATATGCTTTTAAATATTATAAGCACCAAAATATTAATTACATCTATTGTGCTAGTTCTATGTAAATAGTATTATTTTATCAATCCTGCTTTTCTCTTGATCATTGACACACCTACTTCCTGTTTAGGCCATACCTACTGTGTGGCCTAACCAATATTTTGGAGCACGACGCAGCTCTGGATACACATATATAGATTAACAATATGCATTCTACACACGTATAATAATGAACTGTAACACACACTTATATGACATTCACTCTATTCATTTCTTCCTGACTCTTGTCCTTGACTGTTTCTCATCTTTCTTCTCCACTCCAGTGGAAAGCAGCACCAAAATTGGTGGGAGCTTTATTTGTCTAGTGGTACTTGCCAACAGCCAAAGTTGGCATCTAACACTATAATACTTGTGCAGAGTGATGCTATTCTTCAATAGTTGCCATTGGAAAATACTCTCATTTAATAGCTCTGTTGTGGTCAGTGTATTCTCAAAGCTTTCCATTTGATTTGGTTACTTGTCACCATTGAGCTAACCCAGTCAGTTTTTTGCCGTACAGTTTTAATTATTACATGACAGTCCATACCCTTTAATTCATCTTTTAGTTTTGACCTCAATTTAGTAGGAACACTACGTGTTTTACTGGTTGGTAAGTTGAGTCAAATTGAATATGGTATTCAACACCAGTAATGTATGCAAGGCCAGAAAATGAATCAGCATATATGCGCAATGTGTCACTATCAAGTGTCTCAACTAGATTGAACTAGTTTCAATTCTGTGCTTGTATAGAGGCCCAGGATGTTGGAGATATTGTCCAAATTTTAAAATCAATGTGCCAAAAAATTTCCTTTGCATTCACGTTTATTCTTGCCTCTTTGGAAGGGCATCTAACGAGTTCGTTTTCCATTTGTTGCAGTTGCACATTATCTTCTTGTAAGAAAATAATTATAGAGGATAATATGAACTGTACAGCGCTCATGAAACAGTTACAGCATTATGGCGCACCTTCGTAACTGCAAGTGTTTCACATGTAGCATTAATGTTTCTACACGTAATTGCCTTTTCACATGACTAAATTGTTTCATTGTAGTGCGATTCCACTTAAGCAAACAATAGTAGTACTATAGCCATACAAGCAGTTTAATAATAAGTAATTTTTCTTTGATTAAAATTTTTACAGTAGTGTAAAGGATGTAACATATAAAATATATGAATACTCACAAAATAATTATATAATGTGTTTTGCAACAATATTTGTATCAGTAACTAACATTTTCTTTAGATTTTATGAATAACAAAACAAAACCAAAATGGACCTTGCCAAAGGAAGAACACGAGATATTGGTGGTATGAATTTTGTTTAACATCTTATTATCTTAATAATAGTATAGTAGTACTGACATTTATGCACGTATTGGAAATTATTAGTGTGCTGATAATGAATAAACCATAGAACAGAAGAACCTTTAGGATGATGTAACAGTGTATTTTTTGGTAATAATTATATTTGGTTGCTAGTTCTTACTTTGATACAAGTTTCTCAAACCATAAGTGGAAACTCTACATCCTCTCCATGGTGGTCTACTGCTACATTAGTTGGGTGCAATGTCTATCCATTCATAAAAAATTGAGAGTGATTCAGTTCTTAGGTTTGAAGTTATCCAACTCTATTTCGGAGGTAAAACGTGCCCACACAAATTTTTAGGAAAGCAATGTCTACTACTAAATTCAATTTTTCAGGGAAATTGATAAAAAAAGCTATTTTTTAGAATGTCTGCCTAGTTAGTTAACAGCTTAGTGAGTTTGAAGTTAAGAAAAATAGCACTGAGCATTCTATAACATAAATTAATTAATATAATTAAAATGCTATTGTGTCACAATAAAATAATATATAGTTTTATAGCCCGTTACCCGAGCGACCGCGCTTGTCGTTAAGAACTATAAATCTGATACAGTCTGGTATGCCCGTAAGAAAATTTATTAGCAGGGAAAAGTCTGATATAGTTCTTAGCAACCATAATTATGGTAGAAGGCAGATCAAAGCAAAATGGAATAATGAAGAGTTTGGGTACTTTAATACAATTACTAAGATAGCTAACGCTATACTTTGCTCGTTGTTTATGTTCTGGCTATAAAATAGTTATAAACCAAAATCATTAGGTTTGTATTTCGATTTACTAATCCTCGCCACTCGGGCTGCGCCCTCGTGTCTCGGAGTTTATAAATCACATACAAACCTCAATTTTGGTTTATAACTATAACTTAAATTCTGGCTTATATCATAGTAGCTGCAGTGGTAATGGCCAAGGATTAAAAATGTTATTCCCCTTTTAAGTTTCCTCCAGTGTTGCATGCACTTTTGTACTGGGACGGTATCAGCGATAATTCTGACATTTCCAATGGCAACGGGCAAGTTTTGTTTTGTTTTGAGAGTTCTTTTACTGTTTTTAGTTTTGTCTTTTATAAATATGCAATGCTTTTAGCTACTTGTGCCCTGTACTTTTCTGTATTATTTTCTCCAGAACCCTGCATATATATATGAGTAATGGAGGTAACTCTCAAACTATGGGTTGTAATTGCTTCCTCAATAACTGCCAGCAATGGCAGCTTTAGTAGATGATGAGGAAATAGAACTACAGCAAAAAAACTAGAGGAAGCAGTAAGAAATAAAGTTGCATTTGTATGCGGGTACATACTAGTATCTTCATTAATAAATTCCATAACTTAGTCACAAAAATACTCACTTGTCATATAGTTTATGAAATAGTAGCGAACCTATGGTATAAAATAGTTTACCCATGGCATTGGGATTGTAGTCAGATAATCCCTCTGTGGCATGGGTTAACAATACATATACATTTGTATATTGTGTCACCGTAAATACAGTGATATATAATATATATTATACATAATATATAATATTCCTTAAATTAGAAGATTCATGAAATATTTTTGGTATCACACTCTGACTCACGTAATAAGTATTATATTATTTAATATTGATGCTGTCAGGAGCTGTGGCTACTGATGAACTCATTTACATTAAGGTTAAACAAAGTTTTCCTGTACAATAGAAAAATGGTCAAGGCTTATTATGCTAAGTCTATAGCAAACTGAGTCTGAAAAAGTTGACGAATTTTATTACAAGCGTAGTTCAGGTGTTTTTGGTAGGCAATTTTTGTAAGTGTCACTTTGAGCTTCCTTAAATAGTTGAAGAATTTTATCAAAATAGAGCTAATAATTGCGATCCTAAAACTGTTGGTAATTCTTGCCTTTGCTAGAAAAACTTCGTGAAATTGTTGGCATTGCAAATAACGGTTCTTTAAGAAATTATAATCTATGCAGTAGTCTTCATTAAAGGTTCTCCCAAGTTGTTTATATGGACACCTTTTGATATCCCATTGAGTTAATGTATGTTAATAGAGTTAGGATTAGTATTCTTGGCTTCGATGAGCACTTATTTTTGGTTTATGGCTTGGCCCAAAGATAAGTTGTGTTACTGATTGATTGATAGTCACACATTACATTTAAGATTAGTTAGTTAACTGGGTTTTAAGTCTAAATAACATCAAAGAAGTATGGAATTTGGATAAAAATGTTATAAATAATATTAAACCCTCTGTAATGTATTGTTCATCTCAAACATTGTCATTAAATATTTTTTTATTCAGAAAGGAAAACTGACTAAAATTCACAAATATAATATAATTAATATGAGACCATTGTGAAAAGTGCTAACTAGAAGTGTTCTATTAACTTGTTTTATATTAAATCACTCAATGGTAATGATTCCACATCTAATGTGCTGGTAACAAATGCAAATGCTTCCAGCCGAGACAGCACTTGTCTGCCCTTAAGTATCCCCAGCAATGATTCTCTTTAAAAGTCTGACTACAAAGACAGAAAAATGGATAAATATATAATGGTTAACGTGACAAGTGGGAATCTGACTCGCCAGAAAAGAGCGGGGTGAGAGAGAGATGTAACATTTACCCACAAAATGAATGTGCTACTTTTTTGGGGGGCTGATTTTTTGAGAAAACGTGAAGCAGTCAGTTTTGCATAAGTACTAGCTTTTGTGTGTAATGTCGCCTGTCATCATGTCATAATCATGTGACTACAATTCCTTCATGGTGCCCAACGGCAGTTTTGTTTTATTTATATGTGGAAGTTAACGAGTTCTGGAAGTAAAGATTTCCATTGCCAATAATAAACCAGTGAGAATCAGTGCTATAAAACTTCTTCTCTTACAAAAAAAAAACATTTACATTTACAGCTTTCATTGCTCAAGCTCTATTGATAACCGATTGTAATAAAATAGCCAATAAATTATTCATTGGGTCTGAGATAATTTTGTAATAGCTAGTCAGTATTGTAGTAGCACTGAGGGTTTGCACCTTTGGTGCTTCATTCATCTATTAAAGCTATACTAATGATGGCACTATATTTATTGACAATTTACTTGTTATAAACAAAATTTTTATCACAAGCTTACATTTTAACTATGTAATACAGGATAATCCTGTAAATGTGAAGGTTGATGATATGGCAATGATTGTTGATGATAAAGGAACAAAAGTAGTTGAAAACCAATTGTCAAAAGCGTACAGAATGATTGGAGAGTCGGTACAGCATGATGCTACTAGAGTTGCTGAAGATCGAACTGAGGCAGTAAGTTTTCGTTATAATTAGTACTTGGAATGATTTTCATTATATATTTGGCATTTTGCATATCCTTGAACCTTGTGTTGGGTTTTCCTTTTTCAAGGGCTCATGGTTATAATTTAGTCATTATAATGTCAGTATTAGTTATTGTAAATTTAATACCATAACATGCTTATTGTTATTATATTTATGTGTTAACCCTTTGCGGATGAACACGGGAGAGCAATTATGTAATTAAATACGCGCACGCCGTAAAACCAATTAGTTGTGCCTGAGACGGCGTTTTACCAGTGGAGTTCGACACGTGGAAAAAGAAAACGGGCGAGTGTTTCTTTTGTGTTAGGCTTCAAATAATCTGCCTCTAGCGTTGTAGCTATGGTATTTCGTTAGTTTATAGTTTATAGAGTTCTTTTGAATACAAACTTAGTTGGAATTATCGAGGAGGCCATAGTTTGTTAGCTATTTTTTTAGCTTATATTTATGAAAGGAGAAATCACACCCAAGTGTTAAGTTCTAGTTTTAGTTTGCTTATTTCTAGCTACTTTAGGCCTTTACTTCTTAGTAGATGTTTTATTTGAAAATAGCTAATTCATTGTCCACTAGACCAACCACGAAGGTAAGTCTTGCGTAGGTATGTTCAGTTGTGTGAAAGTATTGTGCGTTATTAACAATCGTTTAACAATAGTACAGTATAAGGCTCGCTCGACATTTGTGCTCATGCACACAACTAGAATTTTATTGTAATATTAGCAAAATTCATTCAGTAGCATCATGTAACTAACAATATCACACTTTACAACAATGTTGCTAAATGATGAGCATCATTATAGCACAACTAATTTTAAACCATCTCTTGCTACTTCTGTTTATTTGATACATTAAAGAACAATCAACCACCACAATACAGAGTGCTGGAGAAAGATAGTGAAAATACTGAAGGCAATCATTACTTGCCTCTCGATCAAAAGAGTGGAAAATATACAATTACATCTCTGGCACAATAGCAAACACAAAATAGGATCTTTTTTAAGCATTCCAAGTAAGACTTATTGTAAGTTTATATAAATAAATGAACAGGTTGTCTTACTAACCTTTATACATTATTCTACACAATTAATGTTCTATCAAAGCTAGTATATCTTGGCTATTAGTTGGTTAGCCCAGCAAACTGTCCAAAGATTGGGCTGCATTATGAAGAATTTTGAACAAATTTAGTAACTATATTCAATTACTCTTTAAAAAGCATAGCTACATGTAGGTCAAGGAGTAATATTTTCTTTGTTCATTGTGTAATTTAATTAAATTCTTGCACATATGGGTATCAATGCAATCAATGTGTCATACATTATCTTTTCAGACATTTTATTAACAGATTGATATTTGCCTCACAGTAGTTTGTTACTTTTTCTCTGTACTTAAATACATTCGTATGTCCTGCAATTTTATTTTGTTTTATCGTCATTCAGTTTTCATTATGACAACTATATAATTTTTTGATAGAGTATTTTGATATCAGCTAATATTTGAGCAATGTTGTATACAAACACACATACACACACACATATATATATATATATATATATAAAGTACTCATAACATGAGTCAGATTGTGATATGGCGAATTATTTCACAGACCGGTAGCTATTTAGCCAACTTACTACATAACGATGTGTGTAGAATGTAGGTATGTACTAAACTCATGCTTTTATCACAAAATGCACCATACAGATTGCGTAGTAGCTACGTTCACTTTTAAGCTGTTATTGTACCTAATCTTCATAAGTTTTGCTTATTCTTCAGACCACTAATATTTGGCCAAATTGCTCCATCAGCAATATTTTATTGTATTAGGCACATTCGATTGTCTTAAAGCTACTTTAATTCTGAGTGTGATATACATATTTTTGTAGAATATTAGAGTGTGAAGAACCAGTCACTAATACTTGACTACCTTAATCCATTTGTGAGTGTGTGGTCTCTAATTCACAATTATGGTCATCACAGGGGAATTTAATAAATTGTTTTAGAGTAACATAATGTGTATAGGTGTCTAGATTGCAACATTACTGTTGACCATGAAATGTTTTCAAATCATGTTTCAATTATATTTTGCAGGTGTCTAGTGTGGGTCTGGCCTCCAAGAGAGAGAAGGAAATCAAAACATAAGAGAGAAGAAGGAAGACAGAACTAGGACTGAACTGAAAAGAGAATCAGCATTCATTTATTATGTTATGGTGTATAATTTTAATAAACACTTAGCTAGCTAGAGGTCATTTATTAGAGGTCACTTTACTGAGGAATTGTCGTGCATGTGTTTGATTAATTTGTGCCCTGGTATGTGAACCGGATGTTTCTATCTTTTTGTGTGAGTGCATATGCGTGGCCTAGTACAATTACCAAAGCCACGCATGCACACAGTTAGTTCAGTAAAGACATCAAGTAGACTGTGTTAAAATTCTGTTCTCTTGTGCTGCCATTGTTACACGAGCTTCGGCGACCCCTAGCACTCTAAAGGGACTGGTTAGAATTCTTCATAAATTTATTCGGATTTTGATTCACTTTTTTGACAACTATAATTTTAATTTATATATAATTTTTTATAATGTGAATTTAAAATTAACAATGCAGGTAAAACATACTAGTATAATTAGTGGATTGTTCAATGCTTATATAGATATCTACACTGATGTAGTTTGTATTAGGTTTGGTAACTGTTGTTGGAGTCAATTGGCTGTAAATCCCACACCCCCAGCTGATATTTTAGCAGATGCTCTAACCTGGTTGAGTAGGCTTCATTGTAGTAAGGTAGCTGTAAAAACCCAGTAAACTGGTATGCCAGGTCGTTGCTATAATTACTAGGGTAATGAGCCTGAGCAATATAGCTATGAGATAACACTATGTGATAACTTAAGTGATCTCACTGGTCAGCCTAAAATAACATTATGAAAATATCTAGCCTGGAATTAATATTATAATATATAGTACTTATTACATGAGTCAGAGTGTCAGAATATTTCATGAGCAGGCTAATTTTATTATAATGAGCCAGAGGAAAGTGAAAATAAACCCTGAGAGTGAAATATCCTGCAATATCACTCTGATAAGTGCAATAAATGGTTTATTCTACCCTAGATATCTTCACTACTGTAGTTTGTACTAGGACCTTATCTCACACCATATCAAGTTGGCTGTAGGGGTTTCCCAAACCCCCCAGCTGTATTTTTAGTGGCTGCTCTGACCAGGCTACATCTGTATAAGGTAGCTGTAGAAACTGGGAAAAGTGTTGAACTTGACCAGGGTAATGAGCTTGCACAATACAGCATGAAATAACAAGAGTGAATGAAATATGGTGAGTTATTTCATGGGTCACTTACATAAAAATAATTATGATTGTGAAGATATCAAGGGTGGAATAAATAAATATTATATTATATTGAATAGTTGGGCAGGAGCCTAAAGCCTCCTATTTTAGAGATAGTGGGGCCTTAGCCACCTCAATTCTCAGTTGTAGGTAATACTCCCTATGAACAGTGACAACATGCTATATTCATGCAATTGTGTAATAGCCTTTGGTGATCTAGTCAATTAATCACAATTTCAGAATGTTACTTGGATTTGTGGCATGATCAGACTGCTTTCTAGCAGCTATAATATTGTAAGTAGATTTTGCTATACAGATAACTGACTAATTACATTCTTCTTGGGTGTTTCTCTAAATAAATTACAGAATTCATTCACATTTACTATAATTTCCACTGCACGATGTGTCCACAGACAACCATAACAAAATTGTAAATTAGTGTATAATCAGTTGATATCTAGCTTGATAACCTCTACAGTCTTGTCAATTTTTTGTCAACTCAGTTTATGGATTTTGTTATGGTTGTCAATGGACTCTTTTCAGGCAGTGTTCACAGTTCTATATGTTTAAGATTATACCTTTCAAGCCATGCCAAAATTTACATATTCATAAGTAGAAAATTGCAATTACTTGAAATTAATCATCTGTAGAGAAGTCTTAGTTGATTAAATGCTACCAAAAGTAGTGATGTCCTCCACTACATTTATGAATAATCATACCGGTATCTATTTATATGCTGTCTATATTCTTTATCATCACAATATTCCCTCACATTTCCTCTCACTCACAATCTATTATATGTCAAGGTTTAGCAAATAACTGTCACCAAAACCTGCTCTATTCTTTTTGACGTGCATATCTATCAAGCCTTCACAATCTCCTTTTTTATATTGCTAACACGTTCTATAGAGATGTGTCTGGCACTTCAATTTTATTGAACTACTTTCTGAGTTTCATAGACACTTAAGAGTTGTTTTGAAATTAGATTTGTGTTAGTAAAGTGACTCAGTAATCTTAATAACCAAGTGACATACGTAGCAGTTTCCAACTATGGCATCAATTTAAGCATTTTTGCCAGACTCCCAGACAAACGCTACCAATTTTTTCATTATTGTTTCCAAAATCTGAGTGGAAGAAGACTCCAAGCAGGTGTATTCAATCTGCGCATTAATCTCCAATTTAAGCAGTGGACACTGACTTCTACCCGATAAAGTATAAAGACTAAGCCATATTTCATCTGCTGCTTATGTTTTTGCACTATTTGTATATTCGATGCCAATCTATATAATTGTCACCCAATCTATGAATTTATTGAATGTGCAACACAATAAATAGATTATGCAAATTCATAAAAAGACCAGAACACATACAATTGCTTTGAATTGTAGCACAAGATTTAGTTTCATAATATACGTAAACAATTTATTATAATTTGATATTCCATCTGCAATTTCATCAAATTTTAAGCATTAAACAATTGAATTACTAAGTGACATGGAATGAAGGGTTGTGAGTATAATTATACAAGTGACTGTATACAGCAATAATTTAAATCATTAGTTAATAGGCAAAACAGCAGGGCGCTTTTTCTAACCACATATCGGTAAAGAGTCGGCACTCCGGACTGGTTCTAACTGCATTTAATGATATTCATGGCATATGTATATAATAAAGTGCAGTTTGTCTAAACCGCTTACGTAATGAATACTGGCCACTGCTGTGCACCGCATAATTAAGGACGAAGTAACTGGGGAATACCCTTGTTTACTATCCCCTGACGCAGCATTTTTTTTTCTGGGTTTGTTTATTAAATCACCTCTTACTCGCTAAGTTACTGAAGTAGGCATGTTCCTGCTATTATACTTTGCACTAGTGTTTGCTTTTACAGTTGAGGGTAAGTTCTAATCGAGAGTGAGTGATTTTATGGGACTAGCTAGCTGTTAACTTGCAGACTTTTATGCTGAACTTGGGAAATGTGGCAGATTCTAGATAGCTTTAAACATGGCTAGTGAGTAAGTCAGCCTGTGTTTTAATCAATCTGTTTCATGTTCATAAGGTTAGAAGGCTTATAAATATATTTCCACTAAGATTTGTAAAGTTCTATAATATAGTGTTCAACCTGCACTATTCAGAGAATGAACAAATAAAGAAACAACAGACCTAACTGTCTTCTCCATCCTTCTTGGAAGATTCTGCTAAAATGTTTGCAGACATGTCAATTTAATCTCATAGTTGGTTGTTTAAGTGTGTTACAATATTTAGCCTTAGCTCAGTCTATAAGCATTAAAGCAAAAAATAAAATAAAATTATGACTTTGAATTATACAAAAGATAATTTTATGCTCATCACTATGCCAAATTTGTAAATATTGTTGGAACTTGGCTCAAAATCATTACAAATGAGTACTGTACTGGAAAATTGAGACTTCTATTATTTTCATATAATATTAGTTGTAATATATAATATGATACACACAACGGTTTAATATCATAGCTAGCTATAAACACATTATAATAATAGTATTTGACACTTCCGTTTATTATGATCATTAGGCTGACATATGTTTTGTTTAAGTTAATTGTCTTTACTCCTCACAATAAGTAATGATATCATAAGATAAAGTAATTATTTTATTTTGAGTATGTAAGGTATATTATATTATTGTTACTCTTTAGCTTCAATTGACATCATATCCAGATCTATTCAAGATGGTGGCCAGGGAAAGTGTGTGGAACTGATTTCATGTACCGCAGGTCCTATACAGGGAAACTTGTTTTGGTTTGCTGAGTTTCCTAATGGATCAAAAATGAGATTTGCAAGAAATGATGGAGGAAATGCTGAACCTAATCCGCCATACAATGAAATTACATTAGATGGTGTCACAGATTACTATACTGAAGTAACTCGAGGAATTATGAATGGAGATTTGTTCACTAATTTTAATACAACATTGGCTTTTGATATACTGAAAACTACTGAATTAAACGTAACTAAAATCTGGTGTGGATCCCAAATTACTATTAGCCAAAAAATAGCTCCTTTCAAGCTGCGTGTTGAAAGTAAGTGGTGAATGATTGTCCAGCAAAAACTAAGAAAAAACTATAAGTAAATAATGTGCGAGAGACAAATTGTAGTTTCATTTCTTGAAATTGTTTGGCTTATATTTGCTAATTATAATATGAATATGTGTAAGGTGATTGTAAAATCATTGTAGTAGTGTTTGACATAAGCACGCTCTGCATAAATAGTTGAATACTATGGTTGCTAGTGTTGTGAGATTGGATGCATAATAAATTTTAACAAAATGGGAAAACTTTAGTATGAAACAGTGTATCACATAAGTTAAATTTTCAAATTTGCGCAAAGCTGATAGCTGGTAGTGTATGGAAATAAATGTGAATGAAATGAAATATATATTTGAAAATACAAGTTGGTTCCACACTTCCCAAGTAAATATTATTTGACTGTAATACTTTTTGTCTACTCTGTTCAATATAGCTATATAATGTTAATTTAGTGAGCACCACATGGAGTGTAAGCTGATAATACGTATGTAAACTCTTTGACTATTGGAACTGAGATTTTTCGACACTAGACCAATCTGAATTCTTCATTTCAAGAAAACAATTAATTTTCTAATATAATAAAAACACCATTCTCATTTATTTTGTTTATACACTGTTCTGACTTCCTGTAATAAAATAGTTGGAACAAGTACACTATTCATTTGTTGTTGTTTTTTGTTTATTTTTAACCGTTACAGCCACAGTTATTTCTGAGTGTATATCTGCCATTGTTTCTTAAAGTTTTTGGAAGCTCAGTAACTAGAAGCTGAACAAGCCATGTGCTCTGTCTGAACCTTGAATCATCTGAGATTGTCAGATATTGAGCTTTAGTATCATTAGTAGTGATAAGTCCGAATTGTTAACACATCTCTTTGTGGATGATAATATGTGTAGTACAACTGTACACTAGAGTGAGCCTACAAACTACCTAATTGTTAAATGATTGATTTTAACTTTTAACACTCAAGCTATTCCAAAAGGTCAAGTTTTTAAATTACGTATGTAAAGGACATGCAATGCAAAGGGCATGAAATGCTGCCATAATAACCAAAATATCTAGTGAGCCTGCCTAGTTAGATTATATAAAATGACAGTATAGTTACATAATATTATACTTAAGCTTGTATATCAGTATCATCAATAATGTAGCAGCAGTTGACTTTTAATTTTTACCAAATAAATATTGAATTACTCTCTTGCCTTAATTTCCTGAATAGTGGTAAGTTGTAGTATCTAATTTAAGCCATTCTGACTACCTCATTTGTAATATGTTGCAACTTTTTGGGACTTGAAAATTTTAACAATTCAAAAGAATTATCTCACTATTTGGAGCAAAAGTTTCAAGTAAGACTTTCTTAATGCTGGAGTATCCATAATGTGGGGGCATGCCTATAAAGATGTTGTTTTTTTTTAGATAAACATGTTTAAGGAACATACGTACCATCCATACATACAGATATATATATATAACACATACCCAATTTTCAATTGTCCAACCCTAATACTATCTCACTCACTTGGCTCACTCGATAACCAATTTCTCCAATTTTCTATTGTGTTACCCCTGATAGTGTCATGCTCGCTTCAATCGCTAGCCAATTTTGATTAATAATTCAGTTTAACATGATTTAAAATTCTTTTTTTTTTTGTTGGAAAATTTTAGAGAAAAAGGAATAAAAATAAAATATTCAAACGTTTGTCAGTTTTCTAAGATATCATCAAAAAATGACAGTTAAAGGATTAGCAAACACTCCAGTTGGCATTTAATCATACTTGTTGATAATTTTATGGTATTTAATACTACAACGGTTTAACAATACCACTAGGTACATTGTCTAGCAAACATTACAAAAAACCTTACCTTACCTTGAGTTTGTGTACAAATTTAAGCCAAATACTGATACTAATAATTAAATATACGTTTGTATGTATTTGTGGCATGGTATTGGTTCATGTAACTGTGTAATGAAAATGACGACTTTTCAGTAATGATTTGGCACTATGTCAACAAATTTCTTACAGATCTAAATTATAAATTCTAATCATAATGATGTTATATCTCTGAAGAGTTTGTTTTTAATCTCAGGAATTCTGTTATGAAATAATAATGAGTTATATTTATGTATATCAATTTTTGATTGTCAGGTCTAAAAACATTTTTAGCAATTATTGTAATTGATAGTTATTATACCTGATTTTGTATTTTATAGATGAAACCTACTACGAGATAATGCAAACTACCAATTTGGCAAATAATATTTTTGTATGCAGAGGGACAAATATTCCTTTACATATACAAGTTGACAGCTGCTCCGTAAATACGACTAATAATGTATTGGAATGGAGGTTCAATGGAAGTATAGAGACTCAGTATGCATATAACATGGGTAGACTGGAAGCTGTGTTTGGAGATTCTAATAGATTCAACATTAGCAGTATATCTAGTACCAATAGTAATTTAAATTTTACTTCAGTGGTGAGATTTACTTCGGACTTACAATGCACATCACTACAATGTGGATCCAGTTTGTTTAACAGTGATGTTATATATTATGGTAAGATGTTTTTAGTTAATAGTAGCGCTAGTAACAACATTTACATTTGATGATTTCAAGCTATAATAGCAATCGAACTGTAATCTTCGATGCCATAGAATAATTTAAATTTAATACTTGTCTGAAACGTTTCATGCATTTATCCAATTCCTGTTTTAGCTCTCTCTCTTCTTGTATTTACTAATTTTTTGTAATCAGATTTGTTCATGCAAACAATGTTCTATTAATAAAAATTGACATTTTTCTGGTTTAGCTGAATTGCATCAATGTTTGACATTAGAATGTGAGCAGGAAATGTACATTGGTTATGCTTCTTGAGTGTTTTGCATCATGCCAGTAATTAATACTAGTGGTGTGCTTGAGCACAAATGGCGAGCGAGCCTAAAGACTATACTATTGATTTTGACTTCTAACGCTGAAGCTACTGGAAATAAGGTCCAGTTTTTAAATTTAGCATACAGGGTAAAGGGATTTCAGTGCCATAGTAACAACTCTCTGCAACTGCTTGGAAGGAAAAAAAACAACAACAAAACAATACACGTTATTTAAAAGTTTTCTTTGTGATATTCTTTAGCTAAGTAGTGGTTGTAACACACAATGCTTTGACACAACTGGACATGCACCTACACAGACTTACCTTCGCAGTAGTATAGTGGACAATGTATTTTCAAGTAAATACTGTTGCGCACGGCTTATAACCATGACAAAGATCGCATTGACTTACCACCGCCACTAACTCGAATAGAAATGGAAGTCCCTTAAGTTATCAAGTTTTAACTGCACCCGCAAAAGAATTCAAAACGGTAAACAATTCAATTTCTAGGGTGATACGGGTACTGATCGATAAACCAGAGGATTCTGTTTAGTGCAATTTGGGACGGGGTCGACCATATAACTAACACAAAAACGCGAGGGTCAAAGTACAAAATGACATACGTACATCCAAACATATATACAAATAAATAAATAAATAAACATCCCCGATTTTATTATTAGTGTAAGTGTCTCGCTCGCTACGCTCGCTCGCCAATTATCCCATATGGAATACTGCATAATTGCTACGATAATAATTTATTTTTTACAATATTCGGAGTACAATGAGCAATAATATTCTAATCATGCAATATTGAAGTGACATTTCACTGTAATCCTTGTATTTTTATTCACCTTCACATTATGAAAGTACTAGTAAGTAAAGGCATACTTTTAAAATATCTCTCCATATTATACGTTCACTCATGCAGTAAGTATTATGTCACACATGGAGTAAGCACTTAGGTCTGTTCTTCAGACACAACTGTATGCATTTTAGAGAAGTACTTGAACATAAACAAAGTTTTGAGATATTCGTTGAAAATAACTAATTAGAGTCAATTGAGACCGTTAGTAAGCGTCTCACTTCGCTCACCCTATTATTTAGAGAGCGAATTGCAGAGAGCACATGCAGCTGACATTTAGATGTGTTTAAATGATACTGAAATGCAGGCGTAGGAGGTATTTTAATGCCAGCTTTAAGGACTTACAGGTTAGTTTATGTTCAAGTATTTCTGCTGGATACTGTGCTGATTCATTACTAGCGACATTCTAAAAATTCATGCATTGTTATTGTTTATCTAATACACACATGTAGTAGAGAATACCTTGCTTACTCCTCCAAGTTAATAAATTATAAATGATACACCTGTTCGTGTAAGTTTTGTTAGCTACATCCCTAAACATATAGGCTTTATATGATGTGCTATCAATAAGTCTTCGCATTACTTGACAGTATGTTAGCTACACTATTTTAGCATTGCCCGCATGCCACACTGCACATTAAGAGTGCATTTCACTATGAAATTTTAATACATGAATTTGAATTTTATATTTTTACCTCTCATTTTTTAGCTCCGGAAACACCTATGGTTTCGGTTACTCCCCTCATTGGAGATTCAGTTGTTGAAGTACAAGCTGAATGGCCGAGACTTGTAAGTTGTAAATTGTTCATTTTACATCCATTGTCATCAATTTCTTTGGCAAGTAATTAAAATTTTTACTACATGTGTATGCAGAGAGAGAGCAAGTTTTATGATTATAGGAACACCCAAGTTCAATATTAGCACATATAACTGTATTGCCACACACCCTCGTTCAGTATTCTGCACTATAATTGCTATGATGTTCAGTTATAATAGACATTTTAGTCGTCTGAGGACCCAAAATGCAGATAATTGAACTTGTACATACTTGTTGTACAACACATATTATATGGATTGGTTTATTATTGGTCTCAGCGCACTTGTACAAAATGGTCACGGTACTCAGTATACCGGTCAGCCATTTTGTCATACTACAAAAAGCGGATCTCAAAAATGGCAGCTTCCGGAAGACTGAACAAGCAACAAAATGTTGCAATCTTGAGTCACTTTACTGTGACAGATTTTCGTATCGACTTTTTTTCATAAACAACTATTTATAGGGGCGTTAGAATGGTGCGACCATGTGGCCATGGTCGCACCAATATTTTAACAAAAAAGGGGGGGTGTCAATTAATTTTTCTGCTCTTAACTTGTTCTTGATCTCTCGTAATTGTGGTCGATGTCGTATTTGGGCAATTGAAATCGAACAGTCAAAATCGAGTGGTCAAAATCTAGCAGTCAAAATGACTTCTGCCGGGATTAAATAGCTAATATTGAGCCTTTTGGAAGATTTTTAGGAAACCCCGAAGCAGCCCGATCCTTTGTTTACTTTTCCAAAGCGATCTTCTGGAAACACCAACGTTGTTCAGTGATGGTCTTTGCATTGTTGGTTAAACTCATTACTTGAATACATGAGTGGGCATGGATAAGTGAGTATGGTTATTATAGCCACACCAATTCTATCCTGCTTCCTATTCCGCTGATGATTGTAAGCGATTGTTGGTAACGCACTTTATTGTCACACATAGTCGCATGAATAAGTAGGTTCTTGCTCCTGCCCGTAATAGTTTTGCTTCATAGTTTCAGTGGTTTACCTGTTGGAGTTCCCCATTAAAACTACCTGGTAGGTGATTGTCTCTTGCATGTGTTCTTTTAAAGACAACAATTATGTCTACTGAGAGCTATGTTTAGACTTGCATGAGTCACATATCAGCTTGTATGAGCTACATATCGATGTATTGATACTACACCTAAGACATTAATGCTGAAGGTTTGTACCATTGGTATTTCAATCAGTCTGAAGTGAGTTCAATTTAACTTGATATAATAATTATAGAGCACTTGCTGAATTATATTTTTTGTTATAAAGGTAGTAATAATAATAATAACTTCATTTTTATTCACCTCACTTTTGCCGCAATAATTCCACTTTCATAAAGTGTTTTGCTCTCTTACATTGTTCCACACGCCAGCATTTACATCTCTATTTTGTTAAACTAACAGGTATACCCATGTTCAGGAATATCATTAACATATGAAGCTATATTAAAAAAGGCCACTGGATCAATTATTGATAGCATTAGGATGGAAGATTGTTCAGGAGAGAAATGTCGTGTGACGTTTGAAGTATCTCAAACAAATGGTAGTTACTTTGTGGAAGTCACAGCGATCATCAATGGACAACAAAGTGTGAGAGGTGTACCATTCATGTCAGAGGCTATAAGTAAGTGGCATACAATATGGAATGATGGTCCAGTGATAGTGTGTACCCATTGCAAATACAATACAACTGAAATATTTGACTGGCTAATAGCTACAGTTATAAAAAAAGATGAATAAAAAATTGTAATGGAAAAAATGTGTGATAATTATTGTTTATATCTAAGATAATATATGTTTTCTATATATACATACAATGTGCATGTAATAATTATATGGATCTATATGCATACAGATGTACATATATAACAGCCTTAGTATCTCACCAGTAGTTTCTAACTAGCAACCAAGAAACTACTGTTAACTCAAAAAAGGGAGTCAGAAATTATTTTTATCAATATGCAGTTGTGCATTATAAAAAGTTTGAATAATGACTGATACAATGAATCAAGTATGTTATTGTAATTTCTGCTGCCGAGTTATGTACGTCCACTCCTAACACACACTCACACATGTAATGATCTACTTTTAAGCATTCTTTCGCTACAGCCCACATATTTGTAAGACAAGCGGCTATAATCATCACAATCTACAATGTGCAGAGAAGGAAGCTGAGATCGTATATCTGATTCTGGAAAATTAGGGTCTCTGCCGTACATCAGGTAGAAAGACTTTCATGAGTTAAATAATGGATTTCAAAACTATAGGCTAATAAAATAAAAAAAGGTTAGTGCTTTTACCAATCTTGTCTAGACTTTTCAGTAACTTTAAAAGACTATACAATAATTGTACTGCTCATCTTTACTACCAATGAATCACTCTGAGGATGATGTCCTGAAGTATTCACTTTCTTGACATTAAGTAGCTGGCAGACTTCAGTCAGTGGATTACTATTAAAGGTAGCACAATGATATGATATAATAACTCTGGAACTTTATGTCTACAACTTATGCCAATTAATAACAGACAAGCAACATTCTTTCTAGTTCTGAATAGGAAATGTCCTCACTCACTTAATGATGTAATCCACAATGACCAGAAGGTATCGGTTTCCATCCTGAGTTAGTGGTAGTTGCACAATTGTGGGGGTGCCGGATTGCTCCTTTGCTGCTGCGTACAGCGCAATGCCACAGTCTGGTAGACAGCAAAGTCGCTGCCACCAGAGTTCAGCTTTAAGAGTTGCCTCACTTGAGTGAACGTATTTACAGCAAGTACTGAACTAAAATTACAACACGTGGCGAGGGGCTTATGAATAAGAGTCCTCTCGCCACTGACCAATGAAAATGACACACACTATTGCGGGTGACCTGCGCACTACTACTCACACTTAATGTTCTACACAATCCACACTCTAACAACAATAGTATGGATGACATGATATAAACATAAACTAGTTCTCTTCTCCTTTCGTCTTCTCTCGCTTCTCCTTTTCTCTATTCTCCAGTGTGGGTGACTCCTGTATGCCCACATCTCCCCCCTCCTTCAGCAGCTGGGTGACACGGTCACTGACATCAGCTTCTCCATGACACCTGCTCAAGTCGTCTGCAACCACATTTTCATTTCCTGCTCTATACACAATAACAAAGTCGTACATCGACAATTTTAAGCACCAATTGTATATTCTCCTGTTCTCCTGCTTTCCCTGCCTCATGTTTACTAGACCCTTGTGGTCCGTCACCACTGTGAACTTCCGTCCATATAGAAAGTATGCAAAGTGCCTGATGGCTTCATAAATACCCAGGCCCTCCAACTCTTGGGCACTGTAGTTCGTCTGGGCTCCTCTCAACTGCTTTGAGAAGAACGCGACAGGCAACTTCTCCTTGTTCCGAACCACGGAAAGGACAGCTCCTATCCCCGTCGAGCTCGCGTCACTCTCTAGTACAAATACATCACTTACACATGGAACACATAAACGTACCGATACAGATAATATATTACATAACGCATGAAAAGCGTCTAACATCAAACTCGTCCAACTCACAGTACGGTTCCTTCTCCGTTACTTCGTTGAGTCGTCGGTAGTCAACACACAACCTGATGTTACCGTCGGGCTTCCTTACTGGCACCAGTGGCGATGCCCAGTTGCTCCTGCACCTCTCGATGATTCCCAACTCTTCCAAACCGTTCAGTTCTTTCTTTACCAATTCCCTGATCCCTAAGGGGACCGAATATGGCGTTTGTCGAATGGGTTCACTGTTACCGGTGTCAATGGACATCACCACCCGATCCGTGCTTCCCGGACTGTCGGAGAAGACATCGTCATACGTCCCCAGTAACCCTTGCAACTCACACTCATTGAACCCTTCACATTCACCTCTTAATACACTGCTTTCATCACTCTGTTCTTCCACTACTATATCTAATCTCCTTATACAAGCTCTCTCCTTAAACTCCTTGATGCAATTCACATGCACCACCTTAGAGTGCTTCTCATTCTCAACTCTCCCTATTCTATAGTTTACTGCTCCCATTTTCCTCAAGACCTTGTACGGACCCTGCCATGAGTCCGACAACTTACAGGTCATTCCCGGTACCCTGTATAAAACTAAGTCTCCCTCCTTAAACTCTCTTAACTTCGTTCCCTTATTCACATACTGTAACCTACTCTCCTTTCCTTTGGCCATTCTCAAGGCTGCACTATCTCTCACGTTTTCTAGTCTCTCTGCCATCTTCGTTACCCATTCACATACATTCAACCTTTCAGCTTCCACCTCGTACAGACCATGGTACAGGGCATCCAAAGGAGTCCTTACCCTGAACCCATAAACCATATCAAAGGGACTGTACCCGGAGTCTGCATGAGGCATCTGCATTAGCACAAACAGCACAAAACATAACTGGCCAACCCAATCCAACCCTTCATCTATACTCTTCCCTAATACACTCTTCATCGTCCCGTGCATCCTCTCCACGGCCCCATTTGTCTCAGGATGGTAAGGAGACGTACGTACCTTATCTATTCCCAATTGCTCACACAGCTGAGTCATCACCCTCCCACAAAATTGACTGCCTTGGTCAGTAAGGATTCTCTCAGGGACCGAGGTCCTTGAGAATATGGACCATAGTCCATCCATCACAGCCTCTCAACCACTGGTGCCCTCCTTGGCCTGTATTTGCTCATCACCTGGCATTTCTCACAGCTCCTACAGTATCTTATTAGCTCTCTAGCCATTCCAGGCCATGCAAAGTACCTCCCCACCATCTTCGCTACCTTGTCTGCACCTAAGTGCCCATTCTTGTCATGCCCTAAAGCCTTCACTTTCTCTCTATAGCTCTTTGGTAACACAATTACATCTCTATATTCATCCCACGTTATATACATTCCTCTCACTAACACATTTCCCTTCCATCTAAAACCTCTCTCCTTCCTATCTCCTAATTCTCTCCATTCCTTTAAGCTGCTATCCTCCTGCAATTCCTTTACAAACTCTTCCTTCTCTCGACCCTCTCTCACAGGTCCGATCTCTCCAACTATTCTGCTTAGTTCATTCTCTGACTCCCTTCCTACTAATAATTCTCCTAAGGGAGTAGCGCTTCCTTCCTCAATCTCTTCTCTCGCTTTCGCCTGGGGCTGCTCGGCTTCAGGCGTACCTTCAGCTTCTTTCGCCCCTTGGTCCTCTCCCACCCTACTTCCAACTTCGGGCCTATTTAAGGGATCGGACTGGCTACTCGCTCCATCCTCAGGTTCAGGCTCACCATCACCTTCAGGACTAACTGTTTCCCAAGACACAATCTCTCCTAACCCTTCTTCACACTCGTCTAACTCTCTCTCTCTCCTAACCATACTCCTTGTCAATACATTGACCCCAGCCCTGTCTTCAAACACGTACTCCCTTATGGCCTCTCTATATGCCATGGCTTCGCGGTCATCTGCCAAAGAAACAGGTACCAAGCAAGCTACCCCTAGGGACTCGCTCTCATCTATGATGGCCCTTATCTTCTTCACATGGCCTCCGACCACAAATTCACTCATGCAACTTTTATATCGCTTCTCCGTTCCCCCATATCCCTTCACATACACATCTGCACACAGCTCTATCCCTTCAGGGACTAGTGCCTTGGGTACGGACCCTAGCTCAGCACCCGAGTCAATGAGGACCTTAGTTCTCATCCCATTCACTAGTCCATACGCCACATTCTCTGCCTGCCTTGATTCTGTTCGCCTCAGCATAGACATCTTAGTTGGGTTAGGCTCCTTTTTGACTGTGACTGTACTCTTCTTAGCTGTGCATTCGGGACTTTTATGCCCTACTTTCCCACAATTGTAACAGGTAGGTACCCTTGTAATGTAACTACTACCAACCTGTTTCTCCTTCCTGCACTCACTAGCTCTGTGCCCCCTTTCTCCACAACTGTAACACGTACCACCTCCATAGGTGCTTCCTACTTTATCTCCCAAACCACCCCCTTGGGCTCTTCCTCCACGCCCATACCAACTCTCCTTGTCTGTTGTACCTCTATATCCCCTAGTTACCTCACTGGGACTACTGCCCAAAGGTCTATAAAAGTTCCCCTTCTGCCTCCCGGACATCCAGTCCTCAAGAGTATCTCTTAGTTCCCCCCACTCCCCAATCTTTCTCATTTCTAAATACACCTTCCCACTAGGCGGTAGGTTCCTTCTCAATACAGCCAATGCTATGGCTAACATACAATCCTCCACACCCTTACACCCTTGACACATTCCTTTTGTTACCCTTACTAGCCAATCTGTTAACCCGCCTGCAGTCATACCCTTAAGCGACTCTCCATTAGCTTCTAGCAGCTGGTTCCCATAGGTGATAGCTGTTTCTCCAGTAGCCTTTAACAAGATTCTCTTTATTTCCCCGTACTCTTCCCCCTTGTCCCTCGCTTGGGCCACTCTCATACACAGGGTCTCAGGTAACCTGGAATACAGTCTCTCCCCCCAGTCACTTTCGCTAATTCCTCCTTCCCTCATTATCCGCTCAAACTTCTCTAGATAGGCCCCTAACTCGTTCCCTTCCTTATACACTCCTAATCCCTTTAACTTTTCTATTAACAAATCTCTCCTCTCACGTGCCCTGTCGTCTTCCAGTCTAGAGGCCCTTCGGCGCTCTTCCTCTTCTCTACGACGGGTAGTTTCTTCCCCTCTTCGTCGGTCCTCTTCGTCTTCTTTACGCCTCCTTGTTCTGTCTTCTTCCTCTCTCATCCTGGCTGTTTCTTCTTCCTTTTCCCGTCTATGCCTCTCTTCTGCTTCTCTCATTCTGGCCGCCTCTTCTTCCCTTTCCTTATACTTTGCTTCTTCAGCCTCTCTCTTCCTTATGGCCTTTGCTTCTCTTTCTCTTTGGTTCACTTCTTCCGCAGCCTTCCTCTCTTCTCTATCATTCGCATCTTTCTCTACTAGGTACCGTAGCAGCGAAGCTACTTCACTATCGTCACCTCTCTTCGACATTTCTACCTCTTCCTCACTGTCCTCTACTGGTTCTGACTCTGCTCCTGACTCCTCCTTGTATCTTGCTTCTGAAGGCCTAAATGGGTAGGGCGATCGAGTTTTGACAGCTGGTCGCCCCGTGGGCCGGTACTGCTCCTTTCCGGTGTTCACCCCGGACGACTTCTTGGTCCTCCTCCTCGCCTCACCTGATCCGGGCTCTGTCATAGAGGGCAAGCGAACTCGTCCTCCGTTAAGACCCTGTGAAACACAAGCAATCAACACAGTGACTACACGATGAGCACAACAAAATATTAGAACCAATCAACAAGATTTCTTACGATTACAGCCCTTAAAATTCACAACACAAACACAACTATGCTGTGAGTGACACAAGTCTCTAAGGTTGTCAGAGCCTCCTCCCGGGTGGTTCTTCTTTCTTCTCGTTACTCCGCCTTGTTCTCCTCTTATCTGACTAAAGTTCCCACTGCCGTAGCAAGGGTCCGTGATTTCTTTCGCCTTCCTCTGTCGCAACAGGGTGGCTTGCTTCACAAGTCCGTAGACCGTGGGTAGGTAGAAATAAATTTCTACCGCTGGTTTGAATGTCTACGTACTCGAACGTAGACGCTGGGACGCGTAGACACCGTAGTTGTCTTTTGTCCTTTGTTCCTTAGGATTCCAAGTTGGACGTCTCCACCCTAGAACCTCTGGTCCCTGAAATCCGTAGATCGTCGGGATCCCACCGCTGCCACCAAAATCTGTGGGGGTGCCGGATTGCTCCTTTGCTGCTGCGTACAGCGCAATGCCACAGTCTGGTAGACAGCAAAGTCGCTGCCACCAGAGTTCAGCTTTAAGAGTTGCCTCACTTGAGTGAACGTATTTACAGCAAGTACTGAACTAAAATTACAACACGTGGCGAGGGGCTTATGAATAAGAGTCCTCTCGCCACTGACCAATGAAAATGACACACACTATTGCGGGTGACCTGCGCACTACTACTCACACTTAATGTTCTACACAATCCACACTCTAACAACAATAGTATGGATGACATGATATAAACATAAACTAGTTCTCTTCTCCTTTCGTCTTCTCTCGCTTCTCCTTTTCTCTATTCTCCAGTGTGGGTGACTCCTGTATGCCCACAACAATGTTAATACTCATTCTATGGAATGGTCCTCTGACACGGGATAGGAGATACAGTGTAAGAGAGGATTTACTGTTCATCCCGATCTACTGTTTGAAACACACTCAAGACCACAGCGACAATATCTCTCTACATCTCCACACTTTCTTTTTCACCAGAATTATTTCTTTATAACCATTCAAGCAAAGTTACCTGTTAATTTTCTGCCATGCAGCTTTCTCAAGCAGAATGGACTTCATGGCCAATGGGACCACTATATTCTTCATGATTCATGATGATGATGACTCAAGTATAATATGAAGCACCAAAAGTGTGAACCCTCAATGCTACTAAACACTACCTAGCTATTACATTACAATCTCACACCAAAAGAACAAGCTATCTGTTAGCTATTTTCATAAGGCATCAATATAGCTCGAGCAATGAACATGGAAACCTTGTCTTCATAAGAGAAGAAGCTAAACTGGTAAAAAAAACACTCACTGGTATACTCTCTTTCAATGTGAAATATCACTTCTTTCAACACCGTTAACTTCCCTGAGCATAAAGCATACTACACCGCAGGCTGCAAAAAAGCATTTGCACACGTGATTATGACATTACGCAAGGGGGCATTACCAACAAAAGCTTGTACCTACACGGAGCTGAAAGATTTGTTTCCTCAATAATTAGCCTGAAATTCAAAAAAGTAGCACAATGAAAGGCTACTTCGTTCTGAGTAAGTTCATACCTAAATCACCAGTTAATTGTCATTAGTATCTATAATCAGCAGACAGATATACAGACAGACAGACAGATATACAGACAGACAGACAGACAGACAGACAGACAGACAGACCGACAGACTGACAAATGGTCAAACAGATAGGATGACTACTACTATAACACTCTCGCACATGTGCACTGAGGGTAAATACAAGACACCTTTCCTTATGTTGGCCAATAAAGGTTGAAGATCTTCATTGTACTCCTGGCATTGAATTGTGTCATCTTCATCATAATCATCAGTTACACTCTCAGCCCCAGAAGAAGTTTCACTGATACAGACTGGATTCCTAGATAAAGTCTAGATTGGCGTTATTGTTACCACTACAAGTCTTGGTGGTAAGAGCATTTATTGTATGGTTCACTAATATAAGGACTCAAAAAAATCTTTACTGACTTTAATTTAGTAGACAATAATTCAATGATCTTTCCCAAACGTGGCTTCTCTATTGTGTTACTATCTCTTGATCTACAAATCGGTCCCCTTACTTCTCCTTTTGTATCTGCTTCTCAAACACCCCTTCTGCTCATAAATTGCCATGAATTTTCTGAATTCCACCATCATCCAGATTGAGTCCTCTAACTGAGTTACATGTACAACAGGCAGACAGATAATGACTGAGAATGACTAAATTGACTTTCACTGGAGGATTTTATATTACTTGGCATATTTATATCAATCAAATAAAAAGGTTCTAAGCGAAGAAATTTGATGGTACCAGTAATTTCAGGTAAAAGTGAAATAGACTGAAGTTATAGCCAGCAAATAACATCTCATGAATATTAATGAGCTTGTGAACAGATACTACCTATATTACACATTTTTATTGGTCAGATTTTGGTAGACTTTTAGTATGTTGAATGTGATGTGGAACAGTACCAGAATCCATTAAAAAAACATTTGTAGCAATTATTTTAAGGTTAAGCTGTTTTTATCCTTAAAATGACTGGACTAGAAATCAGATTCTAAAAGAGTTAGAATTACTCGACTTTGCTGAATATGATTAGATAGCAAGTGTTTAGTGATGAACAAAATTGGTCAATTGGTCAGATAGAATTGTATAGCCTTTATTGGGGCTATAAGATATTGAAGCTACAATAGGAGAGCAGCAAATTACAACTTGGATCTTGCAGCTAACAGCCACCACAGACAGTATGACAGGGTATACATAATGTCTATAACTACATTTCAGGTGGAAATAGTCATTTTTTCTTCAGCCACAATTTGTGACATCCATGCCACCTTCCTGCTCAACCCAGGCTATCAACTGGTAGTAGACTCTAAGGCAGTGATATTAGGTGAATGCTGCAGTAGGAGGAAGACGTTTCAATGTAACAATTGACTTAGCTTAGCTGAAAATACCTTCTATGAGCATGCTGTAGTGTATTATAATGATTGAACATGGCAATAATTTGATCACTTTTGACAAGGTTTTGGAATATTGCCTTCTTACCAACTGTGAAGGCATGAACAAAGAACAGTTGCAAAACACAAATTGCCAGTTGATATTGTACTTTTATAACTTTACCCTTAGGTTCTGAGCAAAAAGAAAGACTGTTGTAGTCTGCATTGGTATGTGCAGGTATTATCAATATCGTCAGCTGCAACAGCAATGATGTGTCCTTAACATTGTTATCTTCTCCTAGCAATATTGAAGCCAGCAATCAGAAATATTTTCCTCTAGTAGCTGTACTTCTCTGTATGAGGAACAAAACCCATTACACAATGAGTAGCTATACTAACTTTGAGCAATACAAATGATGTGTCTGCAAGTAATACTAATTTGCCATAGAGAAGGACAGCACATGACATAACTGCTTAAAATATGTGACCGGTTTAGGGAAAATCGGCCTAAACGCGGCATCTAAAGTTTTCTAATTTATTCTACCAGTAGGCTGCACGGGGCCTTGGGATGCCGTCCTCCTAATTTAGAAGCTGTAGCACAAGCCGTCTTCGCCCTACACACTACAACACTTCAGTATTTTTGCTAAACTTATTATTGCTGATTTCGAAAAAAAACGCCAGGGTAAAGGCGTTGCTAAGGTCAGGGAGCGTGGCTTGTGTCCGTATACTATTACTGCGTGTCTACGGGACACTATGGAATAAACCGGTTACAGGCGGATTGAAAGAAGTCTAAAAGGCTTAATGCAGGGTTCCTTAAGAAACTATGATGGCGAGAATTGCGTGAGTACGTGAATTATGTAGAATATAGTGAGTGAATTAGTTAGCTACAGTTTTTTCCCGCCGTTAGTGAAAAGCCCGCCAATAATTTCTTAGCAACTCTCCGTACACGAGTCCAACCGGCTAGTGTTTCTAGCCTCCTAGTGTGAGTTCTAGAGCACGCCAGAGCATACAACTGCGTCATAAGCTAGAGCTAACTGGTGTCTATCCATTTCTGCCATAATTTTTTTTTCGAAAAAAATCGACCCATAAGGCTTTACTGAAAACAAGGCTTTACTGAAAACTTTACTGAAAACAATTGTTTGCCGCGTTTAGGCCGATTTTCCCAAAACCGGTCACATATGGCTTGCCCGATACTAGCAACTTTCCTCTTCACAATTTCTTTTTCAACCATCTTTTACTCATTAGATGTATTCTCTGACTATCACAGGCTTTTTTAACAATACAGAATTAAAAATATTTGGTCGCCACTGGGAATCGAACCCAGGACCACTTTCTTAGAGCACTTGTGCTTAAGCAATGGTCCTGGGTTCGATTCCCAGGGGCAACCAAATATTTTTAATCCTGTATTGTTTTAACAAAAAAAAAATAAGCCTGTGAAAGTGAGAGAATACATTTAACTTTCCTCTTATCTCATAAACAGGGAATAAAAAAGCACAATGTTGCAAGACTATAGTCTAAAGAAGAATCAAATCTTAAGAAATCAAAGCTAGGGTATTTATTCACTGGTGTCGGATGAAATACTTCCATTAATGTCACTCAGAGATGCTTTTTTTGCTTGGGAGGGGGGGGTGTGTGAGGGGAAGCATAATGTCCATCAATAAAATCTTATAATATATATAATTTGTACCATGGTACATTCAAACCATCAGACGTTCAATTCAAGGAGAATATATGTGACCGGATTTGGGAAAATCCGCCTAAACGCGGCAAACAATTTTTTCAGTATCACCGGGTAAAGCCTTATGGGTCAATTTTTTTTGAAAAAAATTGATGGCAGAAATGGATAGACACCAGTTAGCTCTAACTTATTACGCAGTTGTAAGCTCTGGCGTGCTCTAGAACTCACACTAGGAGGCTAGAAACACTAGCCGGTTGGACTCGTGTACGGAGAGTTGCTAAGAAATTATTGGCGGGCTTGTGTAAATCCGCACAAACCTCATGACATGGTGTAACTTACATATACATTGTGGTGTAACTTATACATATTTATATTGCTTCTAGCAAGGATGAATTGTAAAATCAGGTAGAAAGTGCGAAACATTAAATTTCTAGTTTTAACCCTTTAACTACTGAATTAGGGAAACCAAATAAGCACAAATTTAAGTGTGTCAACTTAAATTATGAATAATAACACCGACATAAAATATGCTAAGCTAATATAAATTTAGTATGTTACAAAAGAATGAATTCATCTTCTTCAGACTCAGACATCAACAAGGAATCTCTTTCAGCTGGAAGAATGTCCCCAATGCTGTCGAGGAGTAGGTGACTTGCCTCAGCGCTTAGGTATTCTGGAGGTAAAAGCATAGCTGACCCATCACCGGCAAAGCCATCGCCTTCAGCACAATCTCCGTCTTCACTTTCGCCATCTAAATCTGCAGCATCAAGCGAAGACATCATATGATCCTCCATAAATTCGTGGCTGTCTAAAAGGTCGACCACCTCAGCAGTGGTGTAAGTTTTCTCGGCCATAGCTCCGGCACTTCTTGTCACAAACTTACAAAAAAATATTCAAAATAACGCCCATTGCCTGAAGAATTCAATACAATTATTTATATTTTAAAACGCTTTACCAATCGCGCGGTATGACGGGTTAAAGTGACCCACCCATCGGCAGGGTCGAATCGACCCCTAACCGCCGTTAAAGGGTTAAAATTGCACTCAAAGTTACAAAAACACATTGGGAAAACAGGATTAATATTGAAACAATTGAGAAATGTGCTTAATTAAAAATTTTATAAGAAATAAAACTCCAAGCTTCAATATCGTAATGTGTTGCCCAGTACTTTGAGAAGTAGGTCACTGCTATTTTAGATTTACAACCATGAATTGAACCATACAAGCACATGAATGTCAAATTTGAAATAAGCGAAGCAGCAAGCAATTCTTGGCATTTTTGAAGGAGAAAAATAGGCATGCTACCCTGTAAATTTTCTAGTTTTTCATTGACAGTAAGCTAATTGGAATAATTTTATCATTGCTCTATTTATATTATGAGTATTGTTAATGATTATGTTAATTTAATTCCTATTCTATATATTTTTAACAACCACTTTTTCTAAAATTCTTGGGGAGGGTTTGGGGTTCAGATTGTTTCTCAATATCCAATAGAATTCGCCATGAGGTAGTAGTGGGAGCCTGTTATCTGATAGTATAAGTGATTAAAAAATTAATTGTTGTGGAATATAACTTTATTGACTTGTAAGCTGCCTAGCCATCTAAAACTTCTATACTTTCCCATAAAGGTAACATTCTAAATATCATTTTAAAGCTTAGGAACCAAGGTCTCCAGTGGTTTAATTATGTCTCTCTAAATTGGATACAACAGAAGATAAGGCCAGCAAAAGGCATCTCATGAATATTAATGAGGGTATGAACAAATACTACCTAAATAACACATTTCTATTGGTCAGATTTTGGATGACTTTTAGTATGTTGAATGTGATGTGGAACAGTACCAGAATCCATCAAAGAAACGTTTGTAGCAATTATTTTAGGGTCAAACCTTATAATGACTGGACTATTCAGAAACTTCAACTCTTGTTGGCTCATAAACTGAAAGATCTTTTTAACTCCACATAATAGTAATTTCCAGGCCGAGTTGCCAACTGTAACAACCTATATACCTCGCCAGTAGTCCCTACCTCTATTAAGAGGGTCAATGTTCTCTAATGCGCTCATGCTCATTGCACAGTTGACAGGTAAGGGGTGTGACAATAGGTCAAGTGAATTAAATACACATAAATATATATTGTGATAATGCACAGGAAAATTAGGCACAACATGGGCTTAGTCAAAACAATTTTAACTCATACACTTTCATTGGGATTCAGATAATGAGCTATCTCAATTGTATAGTGGTAGCTTCAATCGTTGATGACTTTTCTGACAGGAAATGTAGAGGAGATATATATATAGCTCTTGTGGTGAGACTATTTTGGCTATACACTAGTTTTTTGCTGACCACAGTTATTTAAATTGTGTATAAAAAGTATAGCAGCTGCTATGGGAGTATGAGATGGAAGTTTACAGCTTACATCATAGATAAAGAGAATAACCATACCTTAGTTCACTAAGCTAGCATTGTTTGTACTCACCATGACTACTTAGTGGTCTGTTGTTAGGCCATCAAAAATGAATTCTAAATTATCTAGAAACTTACAAGAGAGTGAGCTAAAATTTGGATTTGTTGATACAAATGAATTATTCAGGAATAATTTATGCTTACCTCACAGAAGACAGACGTTAGCTTTTTTCATAAAAAAATCATTATTTATTTACTGCTTAAAATGAAAGGTGAGTGGTTACTATGGCATTGTAACTTCCTTTGCAATATAATTTTAAAAAAAATTTTTTTTAGTAGCTGGAGTGTTAGAAATTAAAATTAGTTACTATACTATAGTTATATTTGACCTAACTAAGGAGGTTCACTTGCCATTGTGCTCAAGCACACCACTAGTTGTTATAATAATAATAATAATAATAATAATAATATTATTATTATTATTATTTATTGTTAATTATTATTGTTGTTGTTGTTGTTATTATTATAATATATTAATAATAATAATTTTTATTATTATTATTATTGTATTATAACAATAATAATTATTATAATTGTTACGCTTATAGATGTAACAGATACACTGTCAGGTCAACAGTTGAAGGTTATACTTTCTCCCTGTTTTTCTTCTGTCACATGTGAAGCTGAATCATTTGGAACATGTAATGTAACTTTCAAAGATAATTTCAATAACACTATTCCAGTTAGTGGTCAAGTTAATGATATAATTTCTATCTCAAATTTGCAAGTCAATTTAGGATATGATTACAGTGCAGTGTATTATTCTACATTCGTCCGTCGAGGAAATATCACAGTTAAATGTGAGTATAATCAAGGGTTGGTTGAGAAATAGTGTAGCAGTAAGTTTTTATGTACTGTACATGTGTTGGTATGAAGGATTACAATATTATATATTTTACTAGACTACCAAGTAGTCATGGATTAATACAAAATGATTATTCTATATATTATTATTTGTCACTCTTCATTTTCTTTTTCTTTTCTTACAACTATGATTACGTTGTATGATCTGATTTTGAAACAATGTATAAACTTTATCATCATTAGCTTCAAGAATGTAGATAGCTTTCTTTTTTAGGTGGTTTATATGATGTCACAATCTTAAAAAATTTATGGGTATGATGTCTTGAATTTGTCTTGCAAAAAAGCCAGGAAAGCTGAAGTTTGTCCATGTTAAAGTTGAGATTTTGTTTCCCTTTGACTTGTTGATTTGCCAACATTTTTTTGTCTTTTTTTAGCTAGAAGAAGTAAATTATATACAATTGGTATTTTGTTACCATTCTAAATTCTTTAGAAATACAAATATTTCTTAAAAGTTATTTTTTAGCCTCTGCTAACATTACATTTATGTATTTTACTAGATGCTGCTAAACTCACTAGAGGGAATGTTGCTGCTATGGTCATCGGACTTGTGCTATGGGCAGTGTCTGTTGGTCTACTAATCATTGCAGCTGTTGTTGCCATTAGATTTAATGAACTGTCTGAGAAGACAAGTAAGTGTTATGTGATGGAGGGTAATATATTGAAGTTTTTAATACATATGTTATACAGGAATTGTCAGCATTGTATTTTGGATATTGAGTATCATCATTGTACTCATTGACGCTATATTGTGGATTGCTACAGCTGCAATAGTGGCTCCTCAGGAAGGTATAGTATTAACTTAATTATCCTTAGACCAGTGGTAAGAATGATATTAGCAGATACTATTACTATACAGCTTAAACCTGAATGATGTGATATGTTCTCAAGATCTGTGCATAGACATAGCTTCTTGAACTGCTTAGACATTTATCACATTCTGTAGTTCTCTTTAAGTTTAGTTGGTATAAAAATTGGCAATTGATAGAATGACTATTATTCAAGTAAAAAGTACAAAGTTTATTTGATTTTATGAACTTACTGATTTTGCTAACTCACCGGCTAGTCTATTTTAAATATTATATATTCATATTTTCCATCTCATTATACTCACTACGAAAGAGAGTGAAATGCATTCCCCATAATATAGTCCAACATGTGTAATTCATTGTGCATTACACATTCCATATTTGAAGCAGTAAAACAGTTGTGCTTCAAAACCTAGTCGTTCAAAGGTAACTCTGCCGTACATCTAAAAAAAGCTCAGAGCTATGTGCATAGGCGCATTGGAACGTTCAGTGCTATTTTAAATATAGGATAGAATATTCAACACTCATATAATTTGGAAATACTCAATGAAAAAAGTCCAATGAATATTACAGCTGGAAGAAATATAAAAGTTACTTCTTGATATCCTGCTTTTTTTGTTTTCTTTGTTTTTTGGAATACAGCAGGGTGAAAAAATACATAGTGATCAAGACCATACATAAAGCAGATAATATGTGAATATTACACCTTTTGTGTCAAAATTAGCTTGTTCTCACCTGTTATAACTATGACCTAACACAGCCACTAAACTCCTGTAAGTCTGTAAGACCTAACTATATCCCGCAACATTAAGGTAATGTCAGAGATGGCCTAATTCAATCAAGAAACCCATTAGGAATTCTTCCTAGATGCAAGAACATTGCTAAATGAATGGATTCTGTTTAGTAAAGAATATTACATGGTCTACTACCAAGTGAACACCAAATCACGATGGGCAAAGTACTAAATGGTGTATGGATATCCACATGTATACATAAACTAGTAATGTGCTTAAACACAAATGGCCAGCAAGCCATTATGCACAAGTGATTCACACAAGATAAAATCTGGTAAAAGTTGATTACAAAACTTTTATATAAAAGTAAGAATAAGGCTATAATTCATTTAGTTTACCTAAGTTAATGTCTCAGATCCTATTCACCGAGTTTTAGAAGGCATCATTCAGTCTATTTAGTCCTAAAAGTAGCTACAAGTAACTATGTAGCCATTGTTTATAGTTATTAGTGATTGCTTCATTTAAACAACCTGCGATTGTGACAAAAAGCAATACAGCTACTTGAAAATGGCTAAGTTTTTTTTGTAACATAATGGTAAGGGGTATCATAGTAATAACTATTTATAAATGGAGATACATATCTTCAGTATAATCTTAACATAATGTACATAATTATCATAGTAATTCTGTCTGCTATTTAGTAGTCAATTATCAGTATGTTTAGCAAAGAAATAAGATATTCCACATGCATTTATTCTCATAAGAATTTTTTTGAGACAAGTCAACAGTTTGTTCATTTGTTTTTTTTAGCAGTATATTACTACAGAGTAAAGTCGATTAAGCATTATAAAGTTATTAGGTCTTTTAACAAGTTATTGTTCAACTGAATTAGCTACCATTGTATGTACATTTGTATAAATCTGGGAAATAATCACTACATATTATTTTCATGGTAGATTCATGTGACAGGATGTGGCAGACACACAGAGATGGTATCGTCTATTCAGCATTGGCATTTAGTATGGCTGGTCTCATTCTGACCTTGCTATGGTGGCTATTGTATTGTGTATTTGAAAGTAAGTCAGTTATTGAATCAGTTAGACTTTGTAAAAAAAATTCGGTTTACCAGTTTAGCTAGCAGGACACTATTTTATTGTATAGATATGAAGTGTAATTATAATCTGTGTGCTTTAGTATTTGGCAACTGAGCAGAGTGAATTTGGGAACAATTAAGAGGATATAAACTTAATCTAGTATTATGCATATAGCTATAATATATATGTAATTGTTAAACCATGGGTTTGAGGAATTATCGGTTGATTTCTAACCTGAATTTGAGGGAGAGAGCTGTTATCTGAGCTATTAAGGTTCAACTATTTTATACCATAGTTATCATTGCAAACAGTTAAAGACCAATTACGAAAATATAGTTTTTGGTTTGTGTGGAAAAATATGTTCAATATACATACAGTCATTGCAATGGGGGTCACTCCAACAAACTGACCACAAAAAGTGTACTTCGTTATATTTCCGCCACTTTCACACAGAAAGTGGTTATAAAGCAATACAATTCAGTGAGCTCACGGAAAAGTTCTGTTCAATAGTAGCAAACATCTCTCAAAAATATTCACTACATATAAACATTTTGTTTATTCTTCCTTCAAATAAAACATAGTGGTTATAGAGTGAAGATATTCAGTGAGGTTCACAAGACAAGACTTTATACTATAAGGAATACTTCATTGCTTCAGTTGACTTTAGACTGTGATGGAGTGACCACTAATTCATTGATAACACTAATTCAAGACAATTACTTTTTTACTATAACTGAAAGAACCTATACCTTTCCACATAATTTAAGTATATCTGTTCGCAATGGCGAAACTTATGAGAGCTGGAATACACGAAGGACCAGAAGATTCACGATGCGCGCAGGAGGTAGTGGTCAAATATACTTTAATGAATCTCGACTTTACATTGAAATACATTACACTTATAAGGAATGAGCTTGAGCAAAGTACCAGTGGTTTTAATGTTACAGGAAATGGGTAAGGAATGGTCATAGGGAAACGATAATGATAAATGGATGATAATAATAAATTCTTCTCTTTGGTCTCCTGTTCAGGATGAACGGGGCGTGGCCATAGGTGTGGTCAGAGGTGTGGTCCTGAACATACTGGGGGAACAGGCTGGTCCTCATCGAAGAGGAGGATCAGTTTGTTGGTAGGCCTCCTGTAGACATTGCCTCGACATTTGACATCAACGGCGCGAACTCTTCCATCATCTCCAGGAAATGTCTTGATTATGCGGGCAAGTGGCCAATCTCTGTGCTTCAGAACTTCATCCTTCACATAGACGATGTCATCTTCTTGGAAATCTCGAGTCCTTTTTGTCCACTTTGGTCTAGCTTGCAGTGATTGAAGGTATCGTCCTTGCCAAGCAGTCCATAAGTCTTGCGTCAATCTGTGGACTAGAGCCCATCTTCGGAGATTAGAGATCTTTGACTTGTCGGTTGTAGCTGCAGGTGGTGCCTTCAGAGGTCTTCCAATGAGGAAGTGTCCTGGAGTCAAAACTAAGTCATCATCGACCTCCGTCGAATGTAAAGGAGTCATTGGCCTAGAGTTCATGATTGCTTCTGCTTCTGCTAATATAGTGCTCAGTTTATGGAATCGAAGCGGATGAGGAGCGACTTGCTTACGTAGTAGTGTCTTCATACTCCTTACACCTGCCTCCCACAGTCCACCAAAGTGAGGAGCACGAGGAGGAATGAAGTGCCATTGAATAGAAGTTTTAGAGCTGAAGTGAGAAATTGCTTGCTGAGTGTCAGTGGAGAGATGTAGTCTTTGCAGTTCCTTGATCTCGTTTCTTGCCCCCTGAAAATTAGTTCCATTATCTGTGTAGATATGTGAGGGTGTGCCACGTCGAGCGCAGAAACGTTTCAGTGATGCGAGGAACTCTTCTGTCGATAAGTCAGCACATAATTCTAGATGAACCGCACGAGTGGTGAGACATACGAACAGACAGGCATAAGTCTTGATAAGAACTGGCTTCCGTGTGTGCCCTTGTCGTACATAGAAGGGTCCGGCAAAGTCAATCCCTGTTCTATCAAAGGGCGGAGCTGGTGTCGTCCTTGCTTCTGGAAGAAGACCCATCTGTTGGTTTAGCGGCTTGGCATATGCACGCTGACAAGTGGCACATTGGCGACTGACTCTTTTCAAGAAGTTGCGCAGTCCTGGAATATATAATGCATTTCCTATATGGAAAGTAGCGCTGAAATGCCAGCATGTGAATATGTCTTGTGTAGAGTTGTCACAAAAAGCCGAGTTATGGTTGATTGTAAGGAGAGTGGAATAAGTGATCTTGGTTGTCTTGGAGACTGGATATCTCGAACTCGTCCACTGACAAGTAGAAGCTTGTTCGTGTCCATGGAGATATTGAGACGTGCCAGTGCATGTCCTTTTGGCAGATTCTTTCCTCGATGAAGTGCTTCAAAGACATCATCATAGCTTTGTCTCTGGGAAACTCGGAGTAAATGTAGTTTAGCAGCTGCTATCTCTTCGGATGTGAGAACTTGATTTTTGATGTGATCCATCTTGTTGGGCAATTTGGAATTGTGAAAGAAACGTCGAATCCATGCAACAATGCGATTCAGGTGATCGAAGGAAGAGTAGAGTCCCCATATCTCATTCACCACCGAGTTAGATGTGCTGATAGTTGCTATAGTGACCTTGACTTCAGGAATAGACCTTGGTATCGCAGCTTGTGGCACTGGCCAATGTGTTGGTGACTGCAACAGCCACTTTGGTCCTTGCCACCAGAGTGAAGTCTTGATGAGTTGATTGGCATCCATTCCACGACTTAGTAAGTCTGCTGGATTGTCCCGTGAGGGTACATGTCTCCAATTCTGTGTCGAAACCATGTCTTGGATTGCTGCTACTCGATGTGCCACAAAAGGTTTTAGGGTGGATGGCAACTTGTTCAGCCAGCACAAAACAATTGCTGAATCTGTCCATGCGAAAATCTGTTTTGCTTCAATCTTGAAAAGTTGTGACACATGAAATAGGAGTTTTGCTAGAAGGTATGCTGCTACAAGCTCAGCTCTGGGAATGGTGATTGTTTTCAATGGTGATACTCTTGTTTTAGCCGTTACCAGTGACACTGATACTGTCATGTCTTCATGTACACTGCGAAGATAAACTGATGCACCATAAGCAACAGAAGAAGCGTCAGCAAACCCATGTAGAGATTGAAAGACAACTGGGCTGTCATTAATGGTTTGTCTTCGTGGGATAGGATGCTTGGTTATTGATGGTAAACTATTTATCCAGGTGTTCCACTTCTGTTGTACTTCATTAGGAACTTCATCATCCCACTTGAGTGGAAGTTTCCACAGAGATTGTAGAAGTACTTTTGATGGAATGATGGCTGGGGCAAATAGACCGAGTATATCGTATACTTTGGAAGAGATGGAGGCAATGATTCGCTTGGTGAGAATATGTTCCTGGTCTTCTTGCTTGCTTGGAGGAATGGCTATGTGAAGATTGTCCCCTTAGTGACATCCCAGTGCATGCCCAATGCTTTTGGAGCTGTGTGTGGTACTGGTAATGTCAAATCTTCAGATTCAATTAGATTCTCTGGTATGGTTTTCCGGAATTCCTCAGAACTTGTCCTCCACTTTCTCAATGTCATTCCTGCTTTCTGTAATAGCTCACATATTTGCTTTCGTAGAGTTTCGGCTTCTTCTACTGTGCTTGAGCCTGTTAAGAGATCATCAACATAAAATTTTTTTAGGATAGCCTGGCTTGCTTCGGGATGAGTTGATGAGTGTGCTTCCGCAAGATGTTGTATCACTTTTGTGGCCAAAAACGGAGACGACTTGACTCCAAAAGTTAATCTTTTCATCCGATGGTCTTTGATGATTCCATTCTGGTCACGCAGCAAAAATCGATGAAGATCTTGATCATTCTTGTGAAGTAAGACTTCTCTAAACATTTTTGAAATGTCTGCACTAAATCCAATACGATGCAATCGAAACTGCATTAGCACATCTGAGACATGAGGATATCATTGAGTGACACTCCTGTCGAACTTTTAGCAGATGCGTCGAATACAGCTCGCACCTTAGTTGTTGTTGAAGCTTCTTTAAACACGCCATGGGTAGGCAAGTAATAGACGTTAGGGGCTTTCTTTGACAGGTCATGCTCTGCTATCGGTTCGGCATGGTCTAACTCAACATATTCTTGTAAGACTTTGTTGAAGGCATCGAGCTTCCCTTTTCTTTCAAGTGATTTTTCATTTTGTTGGAAACGTCGAAGAGCGATGTGTCTTGATTCACCAATGGCAGGAGCATTTGGTATTTTTGGCAATTGAACAATGTACCGACCCTCTGGGCTAACTTGATGCGTATCATTGAAATGAAATATAGCTGCTTCATCATTATCTGGTAGCTTTGGTGATTCAGGTGTCTTGTCTAACTCCCAAATTCGTTCGAGTGCTTGATGCAGAGGATCTTCTTTAACTTGAATTTTGAGTATGGGTGTGGGAGGTTGATAATCTAATGGACCAGTGACTGTCCAACCAAAGATGGTTGGAGCAACGGCAATATCTTGCGCTGGATGATATTTGAAAGATCCGAGTATGCATCGGCAACAGTCTAGACTGCCAATTAGCACATCAAGAGGGCCTCCAAAGTCAGGATCAGCTAATGTTAGATCCTTGATATACTGTTCATTCAGAATGTCTTCTTGTCTTTTCGGAGGGTGTGCTGCTGGTAGCTTTGGTACGACAGAGAGCCGCAATGTTAATGTTTGATTGGCATCAGAGCTGGACTGAAGTGTTGCCTGTACGTAGTGTCTGCTTGTTCCTCCACCATATGCTCCCTCAATTATTGAGCGTTGTGGGTAGCGTTTCAATTTCAGGTGAGAGGTCAATCCTTCAGTAATAAGTGAGGAAGCAGCACCGGTGTCAAGTGCAGCTCGAGCTGGTCGATGTCTGGAACCATTCACTGCTTTCACAACAGCAGTATTAAGGACAGCGATCGTCGGAGGAGCTATTGAGGTTGCAACCTTTTCCGTCGCATCCACAACACTAGCAGATATTCCCAGTAGATTTATTGTTTTTGTTGTCTCAGATTCTGTGTTGGCATTAGCGTCTCTATGAAGCAAGGAATGATGTCTTCCATGGCAGTGACGACAGCTGAAGGTAGACGTACATTGACGGTGAGTATGAGAATGATGTAGGCAATTTGTGCAACGACGATTGTCCTTAACATACTTCTGTCTATGTGGGACGTCATATGAAAGGAAGACTGAGCACTTGGCAAGAGAATGTTGCTGGTCATTGCAGAGCAGGCATTTGGAAGGAGTAGTTTTACTAAAAGTTGTAGTAGCTTTAGATGATGGATTCATCTTCTTTCCTGATGTGGTTGAAGTTTTCTGTGACAGGTGAGTGGTAGGTGTTGTTTCAACTTTAGCCATGTTGTACTCAAGTGGCTCGAAAAATTTGAACATTTGCTCCAGAGTCGGGAGATCTTTAATACTGGCAGTGTGCTTTGTCCATTCATCCTTGAGGCGTGTATCGAAATCTTCAAATGCGAGTGCTGCGAGAAACTGCGATAAGGTGGCTGCTTTCATGGTTTTCATGGCTTCATAGTTCAGAAGAAACCGTTGACGCATTCTCCTCAAGCTTTCTCTGTCGTATGTGTATTTTTCTCCTGCTATGAGACTTCGAATATGATGAGGATATATAATCTTTGGGCTTCCATAATTGTTTACTAGGGCCTTGATAGCATTATCATAGCCATTTTCTCCTTGCGAATGGACAAGAACGATGTCTTTGGCTTCGTCAGACTTCATCGCTTTGATGAGCAGACATCTCTTCTCTTTATCATTGAGATGTTTTCCTCTTGTATTTATTGTAGATGAGAACAGATCATAGAAAGCACGCCAATCTATCGGTCTCCAGAAAAGGATGGCAATTCAATATCGAATTTCGTGTGTTCCCGTACTGGCACAGTAACGGGAATTGGAGTTGTTGAATACTCCCCATCAACTTTCTTCTTTTCATTTGCTTGTGCTTCGCTGAGAACCTTGATGTATTTTGTGATGTCATTTTTGAAGTGTTGTCGGAGAGGTGAGATTTGGTCATCATCTTTGTATTCTAGTGTATCATGTTGGAAAGTGGAAACACGTGTTGACAGCTTAGCATAGGCTTCTTCAAATGCCTTTGTTGTGATATCTGTGATGTTTGATAGAAGTTCAAATTCAGCTTCGATTGTGAGGGCTTCCTGATAATGTTGATGTTGCTCAATGAACTCTTGCATTTGCTGTTGAAGATGGCGATGCTGATCTTTTACCTCTTCACCCTGACATGCTTCATCATACAACTCTTTTTCTGTGGCCTCTTTTAGCTCAAGTAGAGACTCAAATCGATTTTGAAGAGCAATGTGTAGATCACACTCTCTTTGAAGATCTTGCTTGAGATTGTAGAGTTCTTTCTGTTTGACATCTCGAAGATGGTAAGTTTGAATCACTTCTAGCCTGGTCTTGATCTTGGTGATTCTGCCTCGCCTGAAGGATCTCTTTCCTTTTGCAGAGTCGAGGCTGTTAATTTCTTTGACGAGTTGGAGATCGTCCATCGCAGAAATAGTTCCCACTGAGTTCGACTGACTCTTTTCTACTGGCTTAGACAAAGACTAATCTTTGTAAGGTGAAATCTGTCTTAGCCAGAGAATTGAATCTAACGTCGAACTCAGCGACGAATCGTAGACTAGGAGTAAGTAGTTCGTAGATTCCGCAAGGAGAAATCTTCTCAGCTGTTTCCGGTTCGGCCTTCTTGATGAAATTGAAGATCCGGCTCGAAGGACCAATGTTCGCAATGGCGAAACTTATGAGAGCTGGAATACACGAAGGACCAGAAGATTCACGATGCGCGCAGGAGGTAGTGGTCAAATATACTTTAATGAATCTCGACTTTACATTGAAATACATTACACTTATAAGGAATGAGCTTGAGCAAAGTACCAGTGGTTTTAATGTTACAGGAAATGGGTAAGGAATGGTCATAGGGAAACGATAATGATAAATGGATGATAATAATAAATTCTTCTCTTTGGTCTCCTGTTCAGGATGAACGGGGCGTGGCCATAGGTGTGGTCAGAGGTGTGGTCCTGAACAATATCATTATAATAATGGTCCAAAATTTATCTTATGTTACTCTTTTTGTTAAAAGTTCATTTTTTCACTGGCTATTTTGGAGGGTGACATTACTTTTTCCTGTGAGAAACTTAGTGTGCATAAAATTTGTAATCTGTGTGTGCTACTACAGCAACTGTAATATAAGCAAATATATTATAATTATTATTGGCGAGTAATTGGAGCGAGCGAGACAGTATTAGGGGTGGATAATGCAAAATCGGGTATATATTATATATATGTATATTTGGTACGTATGCCCCTTAAACGTGCGCGGGGGGACTTTTTCCTCTTAAAAACACGGCTTTTTATGCTTGACCCCACTTTCTTCTGATACAACAGCGTTAAGCAAGTCTTACTTGAAACTTTGGCTCCAAATTGTGAGAAAATTCCTGTGAAAAGTTTATTATTCAAGTCCCAAAAAGTTACTTCGACTGGTTACCATGACATTGAAAACCCTTTACCAGACGTAATTTCAAAATACTGTCATTTTTCGGGTTGCTAAATGCCACTTGTTGGTTGTCAAGTGTGTCACTGGTAGCAAGAATAGCTAAATATTAATACTAAGGGAGACACCATTACTTTGGAAAAGCTGAGGTAAGTACGTAGCTCCATATTTTGCTAGCTAAAATTACAAAAATAACTCTGGCTATTATATTTTGGTAGAGCTTATCTTTCACTAAGAGGGAGTTCGGTGTTGTGACACTACTGTGATTCATCATAATATGTTAAAGTAAAAAGTCTTGCTGACAAGACATCAACCCCCCCCCCCCCCCCCCCCCCCCATACACACACACACACCTTTACAGTCAAGCTATACAGAAAATGGTCTGTCCCTCAAGATCAGAAAAACGGTAGCTAAGATATTTTTTTTAAACATTTTCAGGACTATAATTTATTTCACCTGGCCAGCCAGTATAGTATCACTAGTGATTCCATTGAATTATTGACTTCACAGACACTGATGGTAATACTTTACCATATCAAAGTACTGCATAAAAATTGCATATTGGTTAACCCTCAGACATGATAAAGGTATAATAGTCATCCTGTCTGTCTGTCTCTCTCTTAGTCTGTCTGTGATGCTCTGATTTTGGATATTGCTGACAATAAACTTTTGATTTAGATGTAAACTTACTCAAAACAACAAATTAACACTATTGTTTCTTTTTTTTAAATTTCTTGCTGACACATTTGTGAGTAAAGCCCCATTTCGTCATGACATAATCACATTTGCAAAGTATTGCTTGCAGTATGCGGTAGTTTTGCTTTATGAAGAGAAGTTAACTGAATGCTGGAATATAATTCTGGAATAGAGTTTGCAATGGAACTACAGGTGATGAGTGTCACTTGCATGTTTGGCTTCTCTGAAGACAGCATTTACATCAACTGTTTTTATTGCACAGCTATACATACTTATACCTGATTGGTCTGAGAAATGATTTTGTAATAGCTATTAAGTATGTATACATAGTAGCACTGAGGGTTTATACATTTTTTACTTCATGCAAAAAGCATTCCATTAGGAATTAGTTATTGTTCAATTTTACAATCTAGTAATACCGCAAAAACATCACAGTATACTACTTAAAAATATATCTTCAATAACTAATTCCTAATGAAATTTTTTTACAACTTTTAAGTGACACCACCATATACAACTTTACAACTTTCTCTCTAAATTACAACATTAATTAGTGATACAACAAAAACTAGAGCACTGAAGTGCAAACCCTCAGCGCTAGTTAGAAAAAAAGAAAGGAAAAGGTAGGAAAGAAATAATAACAGTAGGAAGAAAGAGGAAAATAAGGCAAGAAGACAAAAGAAAAGAAAAAAAAAACAGGATGAAAAAAAAAAAATATCCTCGACGCGGATTCGAACCAGCAACTACTTGGTTAGGTACTTGCTCACTCAACGACTACGCAACGCAACACCTCACGCTGAACGCATGTAATTGTTAGCTATTTAAAAGTGATTTGCAACCTGCAAGCTGGCTCACGTGACAAGCACGTTTTTAAGGGGCGGTTCCCGCTGTAAGCCTACGATCGCACGGCTTTGGAAAGTCTCGCTTTTTTCTGGAATATGAAGTCCAAAATCAAAATTCTGGCATATTAAAGGGACTTACTTCGTGAAATACTGCTGTTTGATGCCGTTTTCAGAGCCTGGCTGGTTCCTACCTTCCAGAAGTGCCTGTTGACAGACAGAGTGACAGAACGAATGACACTAGGACTACTGTAACCCTCTGGGCGCATGCGCGCTGAGGGTTAATAAATATATATAACACTAATTGTACAACTCAATTGGTAAACCACAGAACTTTATAATTATTATAACGTGATATAGGAATACTTGGATGGAGAATTGAACCTTCCAACCAATGTTTCCCAGTGCTGAAATTCTTGGCTAACCTTTGTGCATCTCATTCTAAATGTTTGTCACTTCTTCCACCCCTCTTCATCATTTCTTTCTTGCTTTTGTTACCCACTTTGACTAAGATCTGGCTTGACGAAATCAGGACAACAGTGAGGTCATCTGCCTACAAGGAGTTCATGGTGCTACTACTGTGGTTGACTGAGAGGTCAACTGATAGCAAAAACAACTTCGAAAGAATTCTCTCTAAAAACAGTTCATACGCTCTCTATAAACAACCCTTGACTATTTTACTTTGCTCAACTCGGCCATTTGATGCCGGATGGTATGGAGCTGTACGAATATAATGAATGCATTTTGCTTAATAAAAGCTTGAAATTCCGATCTAGATGAGCATTATCCATTAAAACTAACTAATGTTTCTGGCAACACATGTACTGAAAATATTTTAGATAACCAGTCAATATAGCTAGTAGCTGTGGAGGTAGCTGATGCAACTGATTTTGCCTCTATCCATTTAGAATGGACATCCAATTAGATTTTGTACATTCTTCCAAACCAGAACATAGCATAATAAATATGTAGTCTTGACCATGGCTATTGTGGCATCTCTCATGGGTTTATGTGGATTGGTTGTTCTGGTAGTCTAACACTTTATGTTCCAAGTCTTTGTCCATTAATGGACAAAACACATAGGATCTTGTGAGACTCGTAATTTTGCAATTTCCAGGATGGCTTTCATGAAGTTGTTCAACCATTTTAGATCTGTCCGGGGGGGGGGGGGGGGGGGGTAATATGATTAAGGATGTTCCCCATATAAGAATCATTATACTACTCAATTCAAAGTGCCATAATTGGTAGGTTTCTGTTCATCTGTGCCTGCAATGGATTTTTTTTACTTTACTTTTTTACTTGCTTTGCCATAATGGGATATTTTCCGTCCATGCATTTACTAGCGCAGCTGTTATAATAGAAGAAATATGAATGCCTATCACCAAAGATGGTTTCCATAGTCCTCTGAAATATTGCAGGAACTTAAGATACTCCAAAAGACAGTCTTCAGTAATTGTAGAGACCATTCATTGTATTTATTTATTGATTGTGTTTAATGGAAAAATTCTTACGAGTTGATAATATCAATTTGAGAAGTAGACATGACTGAGTCTTTGCCGCTTGATTAATGGTAACCTTATAATCACCACTTATTCTCACTGATCCGTCTTTCTTTATGACAGGCACTATACTTTTGTACGTTTGTCGACAAATGTATGGCATTTGTTTTATTTCAGTGTAACTTGATGAATATGTGATTAATTGAGCTAAGACCAATATTTTGCATCACCAGGGCTTCAAGCACTTTCTTATGACTCATAATTATGGAACCTTGACATTAATAATTTCAACTATGGGCACTGTTTTACCAGTGTATGTATGAGAGAGAGAGATTTATCCCTGACTTCTAAATATTTTCAATCAATGATTTATGTGGCTAATAACAGAAAGATACTCCAGTATTCAGTTCCATATTGACATCATGTCCATTAAGAAACAGCTGCTATGGAATTAGTTCTTTCGTTTGACATTGTGTACCCTTATTGAGCTTTTTCTGTGTCAGTTACTTCTTTCTACTCTGTTGAACATCTGGCAAGTGGGTGAGTTCTTCTGCTTCGCTGTCCTGATAGGAGACGGACCTCTGGCTATATGTAATCTGAGTTGATTGATGTCTAATTTTGCAGGCTCTGGCAATGTAAGCCATTCTTGCTGCAGTGGCAGAAAGTTGCTTTTGTGGAGTAGCAATCCTTCAGTTGATGGTTTACATGTACACATCTATAACATCTATGGATTCAGCCTTTATAGGATTGTGATGACTGTTTTGTGGCATTGAAGGAATAACTGCGGGGGAACCGGATTAGTAATGGTTTCTTTCTTAGCTTGTGAATTCTGGAGTTAAATAGGCATTGTTAAACTGTGGCAGTAGGTGTAGGATTGTAGTAGTTTCCAACAAGATTTTTCAAGTGATTGATTGATAGAGATGTTGGATCCTCTGCTGCAGCTATTCTTTAGATGAGTTTGAATGTTCTGGGACACAGCACACAAAAATCATGGCTAACTTCTAATCATCCTCTTTAAAAATAATATAGCTTTGCACACTTTATATACAATGTCCAGTCTTAAGTATATTGGTCTAATGAATGGAATGGTCAATAAACTGCCATGATCCTTGTCAGCAATGTGATATTCTTGGCTGATTACTAATTTCCATTTGCTATATCAAGTAAGTACAGATCCACAACTTTTAAGTTGATATCACAACAATAAAAAATTATGACTTTAAAACTTTTATAAATTCACAAATCATTAGCATAGTAAGTAAATAAACAGGAAACATAAAATTTATAATACATGGTGTTAGGAATAATTGACAACACAGAACGGCACATGTTTCATATCAAAGTCAAATCATTACCTTTTTTAATAGTACCAATATTCACCATTTATACTTTATGAGCATAAATAGCAGGCAAGTAAACCCATTTTGCACTAATCTTGCCAAAATGTCAACTTTTATTTATTCATCTGTAAGTTTAAATTGGCAGTGGAATAGATCCTATGCTGTAATGATCTGTAGAGTCTTGAGGTGGTATTGGGGACACAATAAATGACTGACTTTTCACTTGATTTTTTTCACTCACCTTTATACCTGTGTAAAAGACTTGGTATTGAAATTAGTTTCATATGGTTTAGGCGATAATTGTTTGATAATTATAATTTTAGAGATGTTCAAGAAGGCTGGACCAATACATTTAAATAAAGATCAACATGTTATGATATTTCATGGTAAGGTAAGTATTAGTTTATTATCACAAATTGGTTGTATAAATATGTGTAATGGCAGGGGATTGGGTATATTTCAAGTGCAAAATAGCTTAACTGCATATAGCGAATTGGAGTCTGCACTTTCATATTGTCTTTGTCCTGCAATGTACCATCACTGATAGAAATCACAGAATCATATCTGAAGCTTGTAACTATATTGTATGGCAGGGAGCGGCGAGGGACATTATTAGACTGGTATGCATGAAAATGCTATAAACTATTTAAGTTGAGCAATACTTAACTTCATCCGCACCAATGCATTGCCTATACCAACTGGTGGCAAAACAGCATAGTATCAACTCAGAGTTTATAATAGCCACTTGCATTGTTGATTCAGTGGCATAGCCACAGTGGGGCTATGGAGGCTCTATGTCACTCCCCAACCCCCATCCACTCTTAGACTAACTATATTAAATCGACTAACTATATTAAATCAATTTGGTTTTAGAATTTGTAATTGTTCTACAAAATATGGGTGATTGTTACACCACTAAAATAAAGTAAGAAATGTAAGTACTGACAAGTGTACTAACACGGCAAGACTTCATTCAATTAAATCTATAATTATTATTATAATAAATCAATAATCATAATTAGATTGTATCTTCTCACATGAAGGGGTCTAAAGAAAATCAAATGCAAAGTATGAAAAATCTCAGTTGTTGGCAGGGAATCAAACCCAGGACCGCAATGGCTTTAGCTACCAGTGCACTAGCCACTGAGCTACGACAACCCACAACTTCCAAGACATTCACAGTTTATCTTAATACTGTTGAGTAGTACCGCTTGCTGCAGTCTCATACTCAACAGACTACCAATTATGAGCCATCAGAATACCTTGTCGGTGTCGACCGGAAACACACCTCCCGCTCCAGACAGGAACCATAATTAGTGGGTTAAAAAGGACATTATAGATTATCAAATTCTGACCCTTCATACAATCTAGATTGAATCTTTCTCACTTAAAGATGTCTAAGGAAAGATGGTGGGACAGCAAATTACAAGTCTTACACACTTTTTATTTTGATTTTTTACTGACAGAATTGGTCCATCCAACCTATTGGAAGGAAAAACAATAGTCAGACAATTGTATATTTAAAATATTCATTGCAATCATTTATTAGTTACATCATTACAATTATTCAAACAACTTCTAAAATAAGTGGTGTTATTTGTTTACTAATGCTGAGACCTCGATCCTCCTACACACAAGCAGTACACTTCATCTCACATTACATTCACTAAACCACAGTTACAGGAGTGACAGCCAACCACAAACCACACATTGTAGGTAATGACTTTTTAGAATGAGTGGGTGGATGTGGTACCCGTAACTTTAAAGGAGTCAAAAGAAAAGTAAAGGAAAATATAAAAAATATCTCGGTTGTCACAGGGAATTAAACCCAAGACCCCTGTTGAGTAGCACCACTTGCTGCAGTCTTGTACTCAACAGACCACCAATTATTGCCATCAGAGAACACTTTCTTGGTTTTGAACAGAAATACCTCTAGAAAGGAGCCATAATGTGGATTGTCTTTGTATGCGGTCCCAAGGAATTCTTTCGATGTGAATGTATTTTTCCGTTCTCACGACAAAATCGCACCAGCTGGTGTTAGTGCAGTACATCTGGCACTGAACTTGATAATAATAATTGTGATTTTTTTTTCAGGTGAATATTTTGCATGCCATCCAATTTCAAGCAAAAATCCTTAATGTTGACACAGCACTCTTCAATTGTTTTGTCTCTACCATTATAATATGGATTCTTTATTTCAATCAATCCCTCAGGATCTGGAGCTGTGGGATCAAACACTCTTCCATCTGGACTACATGCCAGCCACGGATTTTTCTCACTTACGACTAAGCCGGATCTTCTCACAGCCACTCCTACTTTGCCATTTCGTAGTTGTTCTCTTCTGTAATCCTAATTTGCAGCATCTTCCATTACGTGGCCGTACCTGGTAGCTTTGCTTCCCCGAAACGTGCTGTATAAAATTTCCTTCACCTTTCCTTTCCTATTAGTTATTTTTTCATCTTTGCTATACCGCCAACCACAGATGCTGTAATCCTTTTCATTCTTTCAGCCTTCTATAAATCACATGCTGCTTGATCTTTTGTGGACTGCTCAATTCTGCTAATGTCATCCTTTGTAACTTTAAATTGTTTGTCATAATAATTCTTCTTCAAATCTTGCAAAGTTCCTGAGACACCTCATCTCCAATATCATCAGGCTGAACCTCTGCATTAGGTCTTGAGTAAGCTTTACATGCAGCAACAGTACTGTCATGCTTGGCATACTTGTATTTTTTTCTGCTCACTTTTGATTTCTGTGTTGCCATTCGCTTTCTCGTCTTTTCAGCTTTGCTCCTTATTTTGATTGCACATCGAGCAGCACATGCTAAGCGGCGTCACATTTTTTCTGGCAATCCACCATTACGCTTGTATTGTGGTTTTTCCTGCACTGGTTTTTCTAATGAAGACCGGTAACATTTACAAGCATGGTTAGCACACTCCATTTTCTTTATATACCTCCCCCATCCTGGAACTCCTTGAATTAAAGTAGGGTATACCGAACTGTCACCATCACCGATAAAATTAATATACCTCAAGCCATGAACACGCTCAGCCTCCTTAAAACCAGAGAGAATTATGTCTGGTTCCATTTCAGACGAGGATTGGTCCCAATTCTTGAAACATTGATGCTTGTCAACTTCAAAACCTTATTTTAAAGGCAGTTCATTCTTTATTCCGGACACCAAGGTAAAGGAGTTTACTAGTAACTTGCCCAACAATTATCCCCAAACCTGACTTAGCATTGTAGGAGTGACGATGGGAACGTTTGCACCACCCTGCATCTACTACCACAGTAATAGCCAGTACTCCCTCATGGTAGTCATCCCTTTCCTCAGCGAGTCGTTTTTCTTCTCTTCCAGCTGCAATCATTTCCTCGTTCAATTTCTCCTGCCACCAAAGCCCAGTGCTTCGCTCTGTTGCCACAAAATTCTTAGGGGCCGTCACTGTTACTCCAAGAATACCCATGCTGTCATGAAGATTAACTTCCCAGCGCATTTTACCTTGTGGAGGGACCTAATACTTTCTTGGAGGTGTTCAAGGGAATGCTAAAATCACATTTTGAGCAACTGCACGACAAAATAGAAGCCAAACCTGCCCTTTTCTCTCCCTTCAGTGTAATGGAACTATCACACTGAGATGCATGCACTGACAATTAACTGATGAATTGCTTGAGCTGGTCCAGATTTACAATTCGCGAGCCATCTAAGGAACCACTATTTTGACCATCTTCAAAATCAGCAGAATTCTTGCGCATCGAGAGCTTCTGGTATTTAGAAGCATGCCATCTTTTCTGCATGCCGTGCCGATGGTTATTCCGATTGTTACGTTTGTTTTTGTTTTTGCCCATGATCCAATCAGCTCTGCTGTGAAGAAAGAACATTATCGTTACAGTGAAAAATACAATTTACTGATTTATTCCCTTTCAGCCTTTAGTAGTCTTTTTACTATTGATAAGAAAACTAGTATTGAAATGGCAATTTGAGTTCCAGAATGAGTGCAGGCCTTTACACAGGGGCTTTCATGAAATTAGTCAAACCTCACTTTTGTGAAAAATATGAAAAGTGCTAGCTAGTTACCAAAATTTGAAAAATGAGTGCATGGACACATCACCCTGATGGAATACTTAATTATTGCACCACAATGAAAGCCATTGATCATAGATGTGGCTCAACAAGCTTCATCTCCACCACCTCGAACCCCTTTTTGGGAGGATTACTGTAGCGTTATAGAGAGAGGGAATGCTAGCTGTTTGCTGCACAATAATTTTCAACATTGCCAAGCCTAATTATTAGAAAATAAAGTTCTGTATTTTTTTAAACTGGGTATGGCTCATGCTAAACTTTGCTCCAAACACAAGCTCAAAAATGAAGATTAGTTTTATTGTTTCTACACTAAATCTCAACTATTAATATTTGTATAGCCTAGAATGATTAAATCTAGTTTTTAGACAGGTCAAACTCAGTAATAATAATAATACTAATAATCTTATTATAGTTAGTTAGTGTGCACAACTTTTTTTTTTACAGGCAGGTTTTTAGAAGTAGTACTCTTCTCCTAAACTTCTGCACAGTAGTTTTTGAAAGATGAAACATCCAAACACTATTAGCTCTAATGAGTGTTACATGAGAGCGTTATAATGGTGATGCAGGTGGATTTTGGTGGGCATGGTATTTTGAGAAACATCAGGTGGGCAACTTTTCCCAGTCGAAGCAAAAGATTCCTTGTCCAAATATTGTCAATTTAATTGCTTAAATCAATTTTAATAAAAGTGACCATTGCAATATCATTGAAAAATGATCCAGTGATTATTCAATATTTCAAAAAATATTTTCTTATACTTGTTGAAACTATATCAATGGCAAATTTTAGTCATACTTCGTAATCTAAAGACAGTAGAACTTTTCAGTTCTTCAACGACTTCCGGGAACCTTGGCACTTTCTTCAATGATTTGACTCCTTAACTTTTTTCCAATTTTTTAAAAAATCCCTTTTGAAAAACATCCCACTTTGGCAATAGCTTTTCTTTTAAACTTATGTTTATTTACGTAGTTGCTTTGCAAACAAAGAAAAAAGTATTTTGGTTATTATAGTTGAATTCCCCCCCCCCCCCCCCCATATAATTCTGTGTGAAACCCCGTATAATATAATTAAGTTACGATAAAATTACTAATACCACAATTATATGGCTAGTGCAAGTACTTGTATAGTATTCAAATGTTATGTACAAGTGTATTAATTCTAAGCAAAGCAAAACTGTACTAATATTGATATTAGGTGTAAGCAAAACTATCCTCTAACATAAAGTCACTGTATGCAAACAAGTTGCTATGTCTCCAGTTACTTTTAAGGTTTAAACACATTTCACTTGAAGTCATAAAATGATCCAGTAAACTCTCATGCAGAAACTATAAGTGGTCCACAGTTGCTCTGAAAGTCTCACTGCCTGGTGTTTCAAGTGCAAGTACTTATATATCATTCATATGTTATGTACATGTACATACAATGCTACATTATTATATTCTAGGAAGGAAAGAGAAACATGACTGAAACTGAGTTAAAAGAAGTAGAAGGAAACATTTCATCGTCTGGACATAGAAGATTGGGAGAAAGCCATTCACAAGGTGTGTATAGAATACAAGAAGAAATACACGTGGCTGCAACCAACATATCAACTGGCCAGGTAAATTCTGACATGACATGTGGCAACAATATTGATTGTTGTTTTTTTATTGATCATAAAAACATGAATTTCTTAATAATGGGAGGGAGACGAGAAGAGTCTATTGCGAGTTTGTTTTGCTGCTAGTACAATACGCATTAAAACAGAGCTTTTCTTGGGAACATTTTGCAAATTATCTTAGAAACTTACCATAGTTGGTTACTCTTGTACATGTGTATGGTTATGATATGCTGATGTACTCTACAAAGAGAAAAACAATCAGTATTTTTATTCCTATCTATAGAGTATATACTCACATTTAAGTTCAATTTTGTCATGTGACAATACTTGAGCTTGTTTCAACTAGCCCAGCTTGCTCACCATTTGCAATTAAGCACATCCCTATTTTATTAAGTATCTAGAGGCTGGTCACAATACAAGGAATACTAGTGATGTACTTCAGCACAAGTGGCTAGTGATAAAAATTTGACTCTAGACCTTCACAAAAACTGCATGCAAAAGTAACAAAAAAGCTACATTTATTTACTCTGCCTAAAGTTAATGCTTTAGCTCCTATTCACCAAGTTTAGGAAGGCTTCATTCAGTCCATTTATTTGTCAAAAGTAGTTGAAAGTAGCTATGTAGCCGTAACCATATATTTTAGCTATCAAATATGACATTCCTTTCCAAACTCAATTTTACTGAGTATAAGTAAAAAATAAGCCATTCTGACTGTTGAATTGACCAGTAGTTCCCAATTAAGACCATCCAGCTACTAAGAAACTCCTGAGTTAAAAAAAATTGTGTTTGGCTATAGTAACCACTTGTCGCGATTGTTCAAGTTTTAAAAGAAAACAAAGAAAAGAAAAAACACAAACAAAAATAATCGAATTTCTAAGGATTATCTGTGGGGCTGGAGGAGCAAGTCACTGCCAAGAGACATGAGAAGATTGTCATGAACACACGCGTACACAATTACAATTAGAGTCGTGTGCAATGTTTCGTGTGTATAAGAGTGCTGTGTGCATCATCCACTTCCTTGGTTATAGTAATAAGCACGGTACTCATTCGTTTTCATTGTTCTTTCTGTTTCCTCTGTTCAATTAAAGTTCAGTTTCGTGTGTTAGTTTAAATTCTAATTCCATGGGCTGGGCAATGAGCGGACAGAAGAGCAGCTACAACTAGCCACTACAGTCAGGAACTGGTGGAAGCATTATCACATTTAACCCTAGAGGAGCGTCACCACTATCGGGACCTCCTCACTTGGGCGGCTGCTTCTCAACCTGAGGCAGAACCCCACATTATGGCACAGTTTTTATTCTAACCCTAATTTACTGCTGTAGTAGGTGTCAGTGGTATGAAAAGGCAATCAATGTGTTTTTGTTAATCAATACTTTCTTTGTGCTGATCCTAGCTAAGCAATAGCTGCAACAGACAACAATTTCTTGTATGCTGGTTCACTTGGACAGAACATAAGATATACTTTCGTGACTTGAATGGGATTCTGTTTTCTGTTTTTTCTTAGGAAGAACAATACTGTTGCTAAAACGTATAATTATGACAAACAGCACATTTAACCAAGATAACTTACCACCACAACAAATTCAAATACAAAATGAACTTGGCAAGTTTATAACATCTGAACAAATCAGATATGTCAGAAACCACCTACTTCAAAGGGGTAGACATTTGGTGATAAGGTTAAAGAGCAGTAAATGGCTTGTAGTGGCATTTGGGACTGGATCGACACAAAAATGCAAAGGAAAAAATACAAAATCACATACGTTCATTCACAAATAAAGAACAAATATACATTGTGTGTGTTACCCTTGATAGTATCTCACTCACTCACAAGTTAATATCTTCCTGGTTTGTCAAAGGAGAAAGAGAGAGAAAAGTAGCATGATTCTGTACACGATACTAATGTAACTATACTGCCATTAATTTCTTAATTTTGTACGTATTATGTTAAAATATTACCTCTAGCTGTATTTTGTTCTATATAGGATAATATATATAATCACACCAACATCATGAACAGTGGTAAACTGACTATGCCATCTCCTTGTGACTCCAATACCTACTCATCTCTGGACAGAGTCAAGAACAATGCTGTGGCTCCTCAAGATGATAAGCACTATTCACCATTACAACATAAGACTGGGACAAAGCAGGTTCGACCTCACAATGGATGTGATACAGGAAGTGAATATGGAAAATTAGCGGACTCTAGTCAATATTTTAACTTAGAAAAGTGCACAAGACGTGGTGGATATAATGAAAAATATAACGACAACTGTAATCAGCCAACAGTATGGAAGGAGTACAACTGGTAGAAATAATCCAGGAACTACAATAGCTAGAAATAGGTGTTTTTTTGTCGCTTGATTTCAGTTCATGCTGCTAATTAGTATAACTGCACTGTACCCATACTGCGCTTACAAGAGCAGATATATTTGTATTTAGTATCAATTATTACCATTCGCAAGCTTCTCACCCCTTTGTTACATCATATCATTTTTTTCTTTTTCTGAGTCATCCAACTGCTTTGGGACATCCTTTTATTATTGGTTGATCTAGCCACACGTTAATTTTGTAATTGTTATTTTGTTTGAAATTGATAAATCGGTAAACATACCTGCTGAGAGGGAGGGCCTAAATTTATGAGCAAGTTTTTCTTTGCAAGTATAACTTTTCAACAAAATGTATGCGATAGAACATTTAATGTTAGTGTCATAATTGCCTAGATAAAAGAATCTTTGTGGTTCACAACCATTGTTTTATGCACACAGCACCTGCCAATAACACTGACTGGACTTCAGCTTTGCTATTATTTTGTTCTCAGCTTTGATGCTGTCTAGTTCACTTTTTCTGGTTATTAGTTCTGAGTTATAACTCTGCTAGAACTGATTTGGAAATGTCTGTCTGATGATCTTCTGTTGATAACTTGACAGTTTCAAATCTATACATATTTCAGTATATTATATAGTCTGTAAAGATTTTGCACCAGTAATAATTTTATGCAATACACTTAGAGTAGAGTAGTCAATGCATTTCAGTTGCAAAGTTATTTTTTACAAAATAATATGCGCAATAAGAGCATATAATTATAATTACACAATTATTATTTATTTCACAGCACAAGATATAGCTATTCTTTAGGGTTATTCCCACTTCTTTGCGATCGAATTTCCCTCATAAATTCAGTTGCACTTTGACTTTGTTGCTATGTGAACAGCAGAATATTATTACAGAGGAAATAGATACTTTTGTCACATCTTTGTGAGACATTACCTATATTTTTAGTTGGAATAAAGAGGTGCCTACTGATGTTTATTGTATGTAACAATACCAATAAACAAAAGGTGTCATATATAAGAATGTCTACTATTTGTAACCAACATGGGTTTTCAACATACCTTCATACAACATTAATAAATACACCATTGAAATGTATATATGTTTTGTTACAGCTAAATCATTTTTTTTCTATTTGTTGAATATACTTGAAATAATTAAAAGCATGTATATGAACCAATTGTTTTTAATTCAAAGTTACACTATCACAGCGAGAATCACAAAAGCCTTAATCACCTTCAATGCATAGGCTCCGACCGTCCCGGATTTGTTAACTTTGTCCCCGGTCCCGGAAGAGACTACAATTTGTCCCGGAAAGTTACTTTAACCGGCAAAAGGTAAAGGGAGTCTCTATGCGAAATGGGAAAAGATCTTCAGTATCACAAATGCAGGAGTAGATTCACGGTTATTGTAGAGGTTGACATGAGCGATTGCGGTCCTCCTAAGCTTAAAAGAGCCAGAAGGCAATGCCATTTTGATTTTAGCTGGCTTCAACAATTCCCTGGTATAGGTAGAAGCTCTAAAGGTAAAAGCAGTAATAAAGTATTGGTTATTTACTACTTTCTAGCTAGCACAACAAACTTTGTATAATAATGACTATAAAATAAATATATAAACAAAATCAACAGCAATTTACTATTACAATGAACAGTCATTTAGTGTAGGGAATAATGTTGGATATATATTTTGATACATCAAATGTAAATCTCTTCCAAGGTTTGAGGTAGTTGTATACAACTATTGTAAAACTTAGATGAACTAGAATAAAGTTCCATGCAATATCTCTGTCCTCATTGAGTAAGCACTTGATAATGAAAAAATTCATTATTCTTTTCCACAATTTTTTTTTAAATTTCAACAATCCAATATAATTTAAATGCTACACCTATTTATTAGCCTTAATCGTACTTATTTAGTTAATTAGTGGTGGGCGTGGCTATGGTCCCTGAAGCTCCTTTGGAAAAGTTGGAGGGTATGTCAATGTCACTATCTACAATTAAAGTGCTGCAACTTAAATGTATCCAATTCCAAGAAATTTACTTCAGGCTTGTCTCTATCAGAACATATTTTAAGAAAACAGCACAAATAGTTTCAGCACAACGCCCAAATTTTGCATTTTAACTATTTACTCTAAATACACTTTTAAGCCATGATGACTTGCTTTCTATCAGAATGCAATGCCACCATAAACTATTCTAAATGGTTAAAGACTATTTTTACAGGTACTGATCAAATGCCAGAATTATTCTAGGAATATTGTAAATGACATCTAAGATTGTTGGAGTCACAGTGTATATTATGAATTTTTGATACATGGTATTATTTTGTATATACTAACAGTAACGTTATTTTAGTTATATGTTAGCTTGTATCCTATATAAATGAGCTCTGAGGTATATATTTGAGACTGCCATCATGAAGAACTAATTACTTCAAATTTATTGTATTTTACAGATATTACAAGCAGCAACCTTAATATGAACTTTTAATGTTATATTGTGTAAAGCCAGACACACAGCATTTATTGATTTTGGTTTTTAAACAAGGATTAAGTATACTTGAAATATTTTTTCGGCTTTATATGTATATATATTTTTTTAAATTGTTATAATACATTATATAGCTAATAGAATTTATAGAGCTTTATCGAAATTAAGTTCTCATTGACCTTCTGTGCATAGATTTTAAATGAGAAGATAAAGTTTTTAGTAGAACAACAGCCGTCACTACCTGAAAAGTGTCCATTGACAACCATAACAAAATCTTAAATTAGTGTATAATGTGTTATTAACTAGTTTGTTAAGTTCTACTGCCCTAATTTTTTTGCTCTAATTATCAAGACAGTTTACGGATTTTTTTTATAGTTGTAAATGGATACTTTTCACCCTGTGTGTATGTACAGAACACATGACAAGTTCCAAGTGCAATAATTGTGCAAATAACATCTTAGTACGACATATTGAAAAATGACATATTAAGTAAGCAATAAGTTGGCTTTAAATATGAATTTCATAATAGAAGATGGTCTTAACACAAACATTATAATTGCACGAGATACATTCACCAGCATAATAGTTTCAATGCAAACTCCACTTGCAGCACTCGGTTAACTTCCTAGCATAAACCAAAATTGTGGGCTGCAAGAAATTATGCTCATGTGATTGCGATGTGATGGTAGGAAGCATTGCCAACATAAGCTAGTATCTCAGTCGAGCTGACAGCTTTACCTTATTTCAAAAATCAGCCAAAAAGGTAACAAAAAAATTGCACAATAAAATGTCTATTAACGTCATACTGAGTAATTAAAAGAGACTAAAGACACAAAAGGGACTGGATAAGGCTAAAGTAATGAAAGAGTCTAGAATAGACTAAAAATGACTAGTTGAGCCTGGAAAAGACTACAGACAATAGAAATTTCTCCTAGTTAGATAATGCAAATAATAAATTTAATTTCTTACCAAATTGGCTTATACTGTTACATGGCAATAGAATAACTCTTGCAGCATATCTCCCTTAGATATCTCAATTGCTAATTCACTAGTCTATTTTTTTTGCTCTTGTTTTTTGTTATATTTAACAAATAATTATACTTTACACTATTTTAATCAATTCCAGATAGGTTAGTTTCATTAGTCAGGGTGATAATGTACTTATTAATTTTTTTATTACAAATTCTGTTTTCTGTGGTATTGCTTTTCCACAATGGAATGCAAGACTAAGTTGAACAAATACTAATATTAGATATTTCACCAAAAATACCTTTGAAATTAAATATATTCGTAAAACATTATTACAGCCACATAAAATATATTAGGTACTGATTTTAAACCACAATAATCAGGTTGGTGTAGAAACGTAATATTAGTTGCACAAATTAGTTTCATGCTGTAATAAAAGATCCAACAATTCCTTTAGCATACTATCTATTCTCAGTTTCTAAAAATGTTTAATAATTGAAGTGATTTATTGTGGTGTTACACACCTCATTGGATTTGTTCCTCTCACTTTATAAGTGGTGAAAAGAGTGACGATTGTTTATCGCCAGATTATGTGCCCAGCATTTTTGTCATGTACCTATTTCTTCTAGGAAAAGGAAAGCTAAGGAATTAGATGATTATGGGGGAAGGAAAAGAATGAAGGAATTGAGGACAACAGCCACTCATTCCTCTCATGAAACAAGAATTGAGCAGCAAGATTCTTTACTCTCCCAGGAAACTACACAATCCCTTCATTGTGATGAAGGTGATCATCATATTGGAGAACCACTGATGGAGACAGTAGCAGTATCCAGTGCTGAAGTACAGACAGAATTAACCTCTGAATTCATCTTCCATTTGCAAAAGCAGAGTCAACAACTTCAAAATGAAAAGTGTAAACTGGAGAAGTTGCTTGAATCAGTGCAATTGAATGAAGAGAGTCTAAAGTCTGATGATGATAAGGTTAAATTCTATACTGGACTTCCTTGTTACAGTGTCATGAATACAGTGTTTCTGCATGTTTCAACTGAAAGTTCAGTCGATGTGTTTGCATAATAGATTGCTTTGAAGTTTTTTGTGAGTGATCTAGTGACCTCCTAGCAAGAGCACAAACTTATTCAAACTATAAACATCACAATACCATTAAATTTCTTATAGGTATCTCACCACAAGGAGTTATTTCATATGTCTCAAAAGGTTGGGGTGGTCGTGTTTCTGACAAACACCTCACAGAGCAGTGTGGTGTTTTAGATAATCTTTTACCAGGAGTTCAAGTATTGGCAGATCGTGGCTTTAGTGTTGCAGACACTGTGGGACTGTATTATGCAGAAATTAAAACACCATCATTTACCAAGGGTAAAAAGCAACTTTCACGAATGGAAGTAGATTTATCTTGTCAACTGTCTCGTGTGAGAATTCATGTGGAACGGGTTATTGGTGTCTTAAGACAGAAATATACAATCCTACAATCTACTATACCAATTAATATGATAATGTGTGACGAAATTACTGAAACTAGCTTAATTGATAAAATATTTGTAGTTTGTAGTGCAATGTGCAATTGTTGTGAATCTGTTGTTCCATTTTAATTAATATTCAGTTATGTATATATATATAAATAATGATGTGAAGTGACAAAGACTAATTAATTAATGAAATAGTTGTTGTGGGGGTTGCCCTCGCCAGACCCGAAGCTCAGCAAGGTAACGCGCACGTAAGGTGGACAACACAGTCGCTGCCACCAGAGTTCTCAATCAGAGAGTAGCCGTAGCTAATCTTTCTGCCAACGTATTGGTAACTAAAAGTTTAGTATAATTAAGGACTGACTCAAACACGTGGGGATCTGAGGTTATATGCTTCAAGAGCCCCTCGTGCAACAAACACTACGCACGACACAAAACTCAACCATAAACATATTCATACATAACCATAGTCACACACACACACACAATTCATCTAGCTAACAGTTCCTCTTGCTCTTCCTTCTTCTCTTCGTCCTCCTGCATCTTGAACATCTCCAGCTTCTCCAGTGTGGGCGATTGCTAAGCCCACAGTTGTGTTGCAATGTATTGTAATGTGGATTATTGTCCTTCAGAATCCTTTCCCAGAAAAAATAGTCCATCATCAGTGGCATCCAAGAAAGGCCTGTCACGACATAAATATGGACATTATATTTCAATTACACCAGGCCCACAACATACACACTTCCTCTGTCTGTCACAGTTACATTCAAATGCTTTATTTGAATTTCACAAATATATGCCTCTCTTGCTGCCTCCTTCTCAGGTTGGCACCCCCAACTAGTAGCTCTTGAAGTAAACTTGTAATTTTCTGGGTAGCATACAGACTTAATAAGAGATTGAGAGGGTTGGGACAAATTAGTATGACATGCTGCCTTTAATCTTGAAGCAGTTATACGACCAGATCTAAAACGAAACCATAATTTTGATTTAGCTTGATCTCTAGTAGCTGCTTCAATGTTAGTTGCTTGCTTGTGACTAATGGATATGCTGTCAAAAACTGTTTCACATTGTTCAAGAAGATCAATGTAGGATTTACTCAGGTAATCTTCTTGATACAGATTACTAAGTGGGATTGACAATTCAGCATGATCTACTTTGAACATATCCTCATAGCCTGTCACTATCGACGAAATAGCTGGCTTTTTGCCCGACTTTAAAAAATCAGAAAAAAGCTTTGCCATTTCATCTTTAGATGGTGAAGAGACTGGTACAATACTACTTCTGCTGATACTTGCTAACTTAACTGGTTACAATGGCTTCATTAATTTTCTCCTCTTAGTTACTGGAGCACAAATATCAATATCTGATATTGGTGCAAACTTTACTTTCTGCATACTTGGAGGCAGCCATTTGCATGACTCTGATGTACACGAAGTCTCTTGGGCTAACTTTGTGTGTGCCTCTGCTGCAAAAAGCAAAGCAGATATATGTGAGCAAGCCTCACCAAGACCTGCCATACAGGTGCAGTGAGCACACAATATCATTCCATTATTTTCTGCAGCTATCCAAGGAATGAGGGGTGGAGCTGAAACACTTTGGGAATGTCTTACTCTTGCCAGCACTACTAATTTATCACAATTTTCAGATAGTATCTTGTGAACGGATATGTTGCTGACCCATCGAGCTAAAAGATACTTATATCCCATTAAACTCTTATAAGACTTCAATTCTTCCTTTGTGTATGGACTAGGAGTATTGATTAGATAATTGTGTATATCAGGATACTCAATACTTGGCATATCAGATAAGCTCCTAGATTCTACTACATCAAAAGTATAAGGATCACTCACTCCTTCGCCTATAATATCAAGCTTCTCCAGATATCTAGTTTTCACCTTTTCCTCCATAGCTTCAAAGTAGGAAGGTAAACTCTATCAGTGATCAGAGACATGGCTTGCGGTGACCGTTACCAACCAGTGGTATTTTCTTGCCACTCAGTGTAGCGACACGCAAAGTGCATGCGCGTCTATTAACGCACTGGAATAATATAATAACCTCTATTTGAGTCCGTTGTCACTCATGCGCACATATGAAATGAAAGACGATCCACCGGAAGTCCGGGGCACAAACTAACACACGAAATTACACACACTCAACTATGCACACGCTGCTCATAAGATATACAGTTCGTCCAGCTTAAAGAGTAGAAAGTACAGATCTCAAAACTTAGACTAGTTGCAATCACAATAAGCTTAGCCATACCTTTTTAGTGTTGTTAGATCCCAATCCACTCGAAACTAAGTCATATAAAACAGCATAAGTATAAGAACTACGCTATCTCCATAGACATTCCATACATTAAGCGCCATTTTTTTGGACGTCACAAATTCGTCCGTCCTACGTCACAACTCGTAGTTAAACTGGAGCCGCGCCCTCACACGGCAGCTCCTATTCGGGAACTTCCCTTCGCAAATTGACTGTTTTTGCTATGTCTTTATATTTCTTTTTCTGTGTTGTACTGTGGGCTTACTTTGTTGTTACAGGTGGAATGAGCACCAATAGAGGACTCCAGCAAGCCAAATTTGAAGAATGAAGACCCGCCTGGGACGGAGATACAGCTCTGCACACTGGCTACTATTCAGAGTTATTTCGAAGCGGCCGAAAGAGCTACTGCGCTCATTTTTTTTCCAGAGGTAGCCTGAGGGCTTCTTCGCAACATTACAGAGCCATATTTCTAATATCTATGTATTTTTTTTTTGTTAACAGTAAATTTCATGCCGTTTTACTCGTGCGTTATTCTAAAAAAACTCTCTGCAACTTTATTCTAAGGGGGGTATTTTATTTGTGCGCAAAATTTGGATTCAATTCAGTGATCCAGTTCCACGAAATATCAATTTTTATTTTCAAGTTGACAACTGATTCCCAATTTCACCCCGCCCCCCATAACGTTGAGCTCCGCAAACGCGCAATTTATTTGGTAAGATAATCAATTAACTTGTGACAGCTCTAAAAAGAGCCCATTTGTAAACAATAATAAGAAATACAAATGAGCCGTGATATGGCCGTTGAAACTTTGGAAATAGTTAGTCCCTGGAAATAGTCCCTCGAGCAAAAGTGATGGCGTATTCCCGATGTTGCTTGGAGTTGGTTGCTCATTAGTGGGAGGGGTAGTTCAGCACAAGATTTAGACTTGTAGGCGATAGGGCTGAAGAGTATATCGGTAGCAATCCCGATGGAAAGAACTGAAGTGATGATGATGGAGTCTATACGCAGCGGAGTCTCAATACAAGGTTGGTGGAATTGTCGGAGCTGGTACCAGTCAGGGTGGAGTTGGTCATGGTTGAGACAGAGTTTTAAGCTGCTCCAATGGCTTCCCCTGCAAGTATAATAGAAGGATGTTATTCTAAATGACTGTCTCAGACTAGTACACTACATACAAGTTATAGCTCAGAGACCGTTTGTGTCCACCTGCTTCGCGGTTTTTGGCGCCAAAGTTAATTGATTGTTTGCGTGGCAACATCCCCTTGTTTAGTTCACAAATGCGCAAGCGCAACACTCTGACGTCACGAATACGTTGTCGTTGAGATAAGAGCTTCCGCAAACGTCACAACTTACACCGAAAATACTAACACTCTCACAAAAGCATTTTTATTTCCCTTAATTTTCAAGATAGGGGTTTCAAATTCATATGGATTAAAATACAACTATTTAGGTATTTTATATTAAATTCCCAAGACACTTACTTCAAAATTGCAAAATTACCAGCTTAAAGCATTTGGGGAGTTCAGTTTTTTATAAAAAATGAAATTAAAAATAAGTAAAATAGTATTAAAATATAAAAATTTGGTACAAATCAAATTAATGAGCCATAGATTCAGTCTGCAAAATCTTTAGACACTCGAATTTGATTTACTCTTTTTCTGGCTTAAAAACATCAAAAATATCCTCCATTTATAGGGTCACCACAAACCACAATTTTTTAAAACATAATCAATTTCAATATATATTAATTTGTGTGTGTGTGAAGTTTCAGCTTCCTGACATCAATCTGACTGCACATATATATTTAAAGAACAATTAACAAAAAACAGAACTTTCTACTCTTTAAGCTGGACGCACTGTACACACACACAATGACACAATGACAATGTTCTCCTTGACCTTCTCCTTCTGTTTATTCTTCTCTCTTGTGGCCACACCCACAGTTACTAACCTTAGTAGAACCTTCATGACATAAGTGAATTACCCAGCGTTTTTGCTTACAAGGTCACATAATTTTTCATACGAATAATTAGGTCATATAAAGCTCCGCCTTCAATAAACACTCCCCGCTTAGTTAGTTGCTTACTCTCTGGGTGTCGCGGTTGTCAATTGCTAGAGCGTTACCAACTCCTGGGCTAAATGGTTGTCCGCAAAGTAAGCTATTATTGCTATCTACATAGATAGCTACTACTTAATAATGTTGAGAATGTTATATAAGAATAGAGATGATTCAGGCACCCCTTTAGATACACTTAGAGGTTCAAGGGTATTGAAGTTACAGTCCATCCCCTCTTCACGACTAGCTAGCTAAGTCAAAGCGTATTCTTAGCGGTGTGCTAGAGTTTAGGTGCACTCGTCTTTACTAGTGTTCAAGACTGTTCTAAGGCTAGTTAAGAGATAGATTCTATTTTCGTTGTGAGTGTTGATACCGTAGTTAAGCAAAAAGTGGTACAGCTCTTTTAACATTTTGTCAACTCCTTCAAAAAAAGTTAGATGATAGTACTAGAAGGCATACATGTGTTTGTTTGTTTGTTTGTTTTTTTGGCTATTTTGCAACACCTGCAACTATATCGACCATACTACATTTTTTAATTTTAGATTAATTTGGACCAGCACAAATTAGAACATAGCTACTGTAGTTTTTGTATTGTGACAGAGGAACTCTAGACTGCCTAGGTCCTTCAAAGAAGAAACACCATTAACTTAGTGTTCCTCTGATTGCCTTATTGTCCCATTGTTAAGAGCAGTCGCTACATTCTAAATTTGTTAGGCGCTGCTTAGCCATGTGAACTACCAATTTTACGTTCCTTCAGGCCCTAAATAAAGCCCTCGTTGCGCTCACGGACACTACAACCTAAGGCTTTCGGTACCTATAAGACGGTAACTCCCTCTGAGGCATCGCCTCACTATTATTTAGAAATAATAAGAAACAATTTGGAAGAAATATATAAGGGTATAATTTTTTGGCATTGGAGAAAAAAATTTGGGCTGATAATTAATTGATACTGTAGTTTATTCTGAAACAGATATCAAATAGCTAGGCAGCATAAACCAGGAAGCGAAAGTACAGGAAGATGTTGTGTTAGGATATTTTTAATATTTAAGCCAGGAATTTTAAATAATACTTCAAAAGAAAGCAAATAAAATAGCAATAAAACTACAAGCATCACATACATATAGTAGTGATACTCTAGTGCAAAGAAATTCAAGATTTTGATTATTTTAAATAGTATGTAATTTTAATATACATGTGTTTGTTTGTTGTTATTTTTATATATCTTAGAAGTAATTATCTTATCAACATTAGAAATATTTTTTTGCTTGCAAAATATTGATTAATACTTGTAAACTTTAGATGTACTACCAGTTTATGATGGCATACTCTATATATACAACTATTAATGTGCTGGGTAAGTAATAACATGAGCAAGGATTTTAAGAATGGTGTAACAAAGATATAGACATCACTTCATTAGTGAACAGAAAAAAAAAACTTTGATGTTTTATTAATGGACAGAGAAGCAATATGTTGCTATCTCACAAAGGAATAATTTATGGTGTGTGAAAAATTTAAGCAGATACTATAGTCATATTTTATAACAGTTAGCTCTATAGGTAACACTTCAAGAAATTGTTCATAACTTCATGCATATGTGTTTTTACTCAAGTTGGCTTATGTCTTGTATGACTGAGTTGAAGAATCTCATATTATATGCTATAGAATAAATATACTAATGTCCATTTTTAATTGTTAATTTTAGAATTGGTTACTTTATATTTTGTATAAGCAGTACCTAACTTGGGTGAAGAAAAACTTATAGTGACACTTATAAACTACTGCCTAAGTGTGAGAACAAGTCACACCATAGGGATCATATCAGTGACAAATTTTGAATTTTATTACATATTAACTAACTTTTACGTTTTTGTTGTTCTATGTTTATTTTAACTGGCTAGCTAATATAGCTGGGACTATTAATCAAATAAAGTTGAGCAGTTCAATTTTTTTGTAGTTATAGCTAATTTCTCAATATGGTAAACTAAAAGTTAAAACAACATATTATGGTCTAAATTCTGCCGACAAAGCAGGAAAGCCTTAAACCTGTCCCTGTACTACAGCAACTGATTGGATCACACAACTGAGTCATATCAGTAACATGAATGCCAACATCATGTATTTATTTTGTATTATCAGTGTTCTATACTTTTTATTTGCTTTGTATTTCAGGTAGTGAAGGTTCAATTTATAAATTACAAGTTAGTCCACCAAATTCTAATGGATCATTTTGTCCAGGCAACATTGAGCTCACTTGTATTGGTCGAGGTGGTTCTATTGTATTCAATTGGTTCATCAATGAATCCCCAGTATCACAGTATTTATACGCAGTGACAGACATTTTTCCTGTAAATGTGATGGAATATCCAGTGAATATTACTATACTTAATGCTAATGGCACATTAAACATTGATATTGTGTCAACTTTGTCAAGTAATTTCAGCTACTTAAGAGGAGCTTCTATTAAGTGTGGAAGAGGTTCTGTATTGAGCAATAAAATTATGATTGAAGGCTACAGTAAGTTAATTGGTGTAAAAATTAATATGCTTAATTAATAAAGTTAACACTGGGATTTTTATGTAATTTATTTTCACGTCTAAATTGGTGTCAATAAGAACCAACTATTGAAATAATTGTATTCATAGTTTATTCTACTAGTGCAATTGAACAGGTCATTGTAAGTCAACCCGAGCTAATGATAGTAAAATGAAGAAGGACCAGCCCTGGCAGTAAACCTGAGCAGTAGTAAACGCAGTTGGCTAGAAATAGACTATCAAAGAGCTGCTCGGGGCACTCAAGTATGGTGTAGTAGGAGGCTCCTTGTAGGCGTGTACTAGCGGCAAAAAGCACTCCATTGTAGAATGACTAGCGGAATGAATAGAGAATTCACTTGTGTACATAAATTCATTAAGTCAATTAAAATACAAGTTACAATTCAAGGCTATATGAAGAGAAAGCATGATGACAAGACCAATGGGTTAAGGTGTAAATATATTCATAGAATGATTACCCTATCAGCTAAACAATAGAATTGTTAATTTGTTCATTAGTGACCTCCCGAACCTAGGCCATGTGTGGATTGGGGAGAGGCTGTTCAGCTGTCTGGTCTGTCTCAGACAGCAATATAGCACAGAATAATATGCCTTAATTTTGTACTATAAATACGGTTATAATATTATACAATAGCACCATCAAGAATTAGTAATGTGATCGTGAATCCTAAATACGATCGGAAATTTGAACTGATTACCATCACTTTGACTTGGCAACAGCTGGTAGGTTTTTTAACAATAGCTAATAATAGCATTCTGTAAATGTGAGTTCAGAATGACAAGAAATAGCAAATGTAAATGATATTGTTCTTCAATTTCTTTCACTTTGCTATACAGATATTTGTTTGTCCATCTTTGCTCTACAATTATGAAATTGTGCTGAAGACTGACCTTATGAATGTTATTAATACCACTAATGTAATATGTGGTCCAAGTACAGATGCAAGACAGTGTTTTTTAGACCTTACAATATCACCACCTGTGTATGACAATTATATTGTGGAAATCACTCCAGTGAATGTAGACCAAGGAGATATCAGAGGACCAACTTATTATTCTCCAAGAATTAGTGAGAACTTATAACAAGTTACAGTAGCAACAACAAGCTAACTTTTCACACAGTAATGGTTTTATGTATCTCATATCAATACCAGATGTAAAAAATATACGCCTTACTTTAGATATTGTTATGTGATAACTAAATCCAATGCTAATTACTACTATAGACATAATAATGTTTATCCATATGCTCGATTACTACAAGTGTGCACCAAATGAATGTAAGAGCCTAGAATTTTACAATGGTGAATAGCATTCACTATGTATATTAAATAGACAAGCAAATTAAATATGATTTGACCCTATTCAATCAAATTTGTTGCGGATTGATTCTATGTTTTAGAGAATGATTTTAAAATATTCGACATGAGTGTTACACAATAAAAAAGACAAAGTTGTACGGTAAAAATATATGGATTCATGTAGTATAAATTGAAATTACAATAAAGCTATAATTTTATTATATATTATTATAAACAGATGGAACTGTAGCATCCAATTCCAGGCCAATTATTTCTCTTGTTGCATCTAGATGTCAGCAATCCATTACATGTGTATCAAATATCCACGTACATTGCGAAGTGCTTATAGCAAGTAATAATTTTACTGCTACTGTAACTGATTCTGTTGCTGGTCTCCTCTTTAAACATTATACATTTAAGAAACAATACATATTACAGAGCTACTTATATCATCAATTCAGTATCTTATCAACTTACAGGAAAAATAGTGTTTACGACAAGTAAGTTAACAGGCAGTTAAACTAAACTATTAAATTGTGATTATTTCAGCTACAAAAAGTTGTATTAGTCAATTTAATCTCAATTTCTGAAAGTAATAAACTACTAATCATTATTTTATGCATGCTATTAATCTAAGCATAAGCCAGATATGACTATGCTTAGGACTTTTAATTTGTATTTTGATTAAATTATGTGTTGGACATCATTCAACATCAAACCATGAATCTTGGAGTTTCATAAAGCAAACTTCACAAGGTCTTTCTAATAGAGGCAGATTGGGAGGAACATTTACTTAAAATAGTGTCTGGCTCCCATTCTTATATTCCCATCAGTCATTAGATATGGTTAACCAGCAAAAAATACAGATGTCAACTAGACTAGGTAGAAATATATGTAGTCATGAATCAAGAAGTAGCTATAGGGTTAAGTCTGAAATATTTATTAACTTGACAAACAGACAATAGTGATCATTTTTACTGTGTTATTTTAGTTGCAGATAATAATCATAATGCTAACTTATATTATATCATCACGAGACTAATATTTTTAATATTATTTGCTGTAACTTCATTTGGCTTCATTTTTATGAACCTATTTAAAAAAAGAAGAAAGAGTAAAGGTAAGCAATGAGAATCACTAGCTATTGCTCACATGCTTGCACATGAAGACAAAAGTTCATATTTATGATAAATTTTACTTTTACATAGTTGCAGAGAATGGATTGACTCTCTCATATTGTACATTATTTGACAAGATTTTTATTATAGTGGAAACTACGTCTTTTCTAATATCATTTACCTTATGGGTAGTGACTAGTGTTTTAACTGGATTAAGTGCAGGTGAGCCATACATAGGTATGTGGTTAATTGTTGCTTTTTCTAAAGAAAATAAGAATATTAAACATTACATTTTTTTAGAATTCTATCAGTATATTAATTTTGATAAGCATTGTTAGAATTTTTCAATAAAGCTAAAATTTATAATTTCCCTATAAACTTGCTAATGTTGAAAAAAAAATTGGTGATGTAAATGGAAACAGAAGTACAACTGCAGGTAAATGCAGATTGTATGTAAAAGGTTTGGTTTATATTTCTTTCAGTAGATAACTGTAAGCTTTATACAAATTGTATTGCTTGTGGGAATACTTTACAAAAACAAGACAGAAAATAGGGCATTGATTCAGATATTATAATTATTACTAGTTGTGTTTTTTTAGACCATTGCAGCGAGTCTCTTGTAATGAAAACTGACATGTTATTGAAGGCAACATTAGTAGTAACTGATATTAATGTATTAGTTGTCATAGGTATCATTATCCTGCAATGTCTCACTAGTGAAGGTACAACTACAGTATAGGCTTACCATCTATGGCACTTTTCATTTACTATGTATTTTATTCAGCTCAAATTAATTCTGAAAAGCCACACGTGGACAGTGAAATGACAGATATGAAAAAGAATGCAGCATATGCAATTCACCACCATAAGAAAGATTTCCCTCTTCAACAGAAAGATGGAATTTATGATTATGATTACATGAACTAGTCAACAATATGTGATATGGTACTGCAGAAACTATTATATTATTTTGTGCTAAAAAATTAGTAATTAAACTTTTCATTAGTTACGTACTAACATTGCATGTAAATTACAAGTTATGTATTACTATGTATATATGAAAATTTTATTAATAATTTTGGTCACAAGAATTTTCATCAGTGTAAGCTCATATTACATATTTGCAATTGAGATGTGCCTGCCTAATACTTATTTTAATTAGATTAATTATGCAGTATATTGCCAAGTTAACGGTGTGGTTGAAATATATTTGACAAAATATATTTACCTATTTAGCTCTAATACTATATCATGCTCTTTATATATTCAACAGACCAATAAGATTGTTTACAAGAATGTATATGCATATTATATTAATATAAAATTTATATCTTACAAATTATCATAATCTCTTAGAAACTATCCAGAAACTACATATTAGCCAAGCTAGTTACAATAAAGCAAGTTGACTACACAGTTCAAATATGTAAGACTTTGAGAGATAGTCTGGTGATATAGTAAGACATATGTTTAGCTGGAAGTGTGATCTTTTACATACATTTACCACTCTTTAGCCACTCATTCCATTGCTACTTACCAAATAATTTCATCTCTCTATTCTATTTATTTTTTGTCTGCGAAAGTATGAATATAATGTGTTCCTGGATGATCAACTTGTCCAAAACTGGGTACCCGTTACAATACTCGTTACGTAACCGGTCATCCAGTTATATACCGGTCTGTCTTGTTATGTATTGGAAACTGACCAGATATGTAAATGGACAGTATTCAGTTGGAGCTGGCTATTTATGCAGCTGGGGACCAACTAAACAATTTTAGCAAAAGTTCACTTGTACATAAGGTTCTCTGATAATAATGTTAAAAAGTGACATTATAATAGCTGGAGAGTAGATACTTGCTTTCTAACCTGGACAACCTGGATGACTACGTACTGCTATGGCAGTTCTCAGGTAGCAGTAAGGATGACAGGAATAGAATATACCTCTCATTATGTTTCTCACATACTTGCTACATTTACCAGCTAATCAATCCCAGTAATCTATCATAAGGGTTTATGACACTCATAATGGAATGTGTTTGCCATCATCAATTCATCAGGAATAAATAAACTATTCTGCAATTATCCATTGAATTATAATAACACTAAAAGAATTTGACATTATGTTTTGTAACATGCATGATCTGTTTTGCATCATGTACATTGAAAATACAAACATTTATATGAGAGATATTAGGGACATATTAAAGAGAGTATATGTTCCATATAGATGTGTTACCGTGAGAACAGGATATCCTGTTATAACAGGTAACCAGTTATATAAGTGATTGTACCAGTTATAACAGCTTCAATTTAAGTTTTAGATTAGGTTATATGAAAAAAATTTAAATTTAACTACACGATGCAATACAATTTATTGCAAATGATTTTTTGGTTAATATATTTAAAAATTTTAGCATGGTATTTGAACAAGGTATTAGTTTATAAGTACATTTCACTTAGTAATCTCTAAAAAGATATGATTGAAAAGACGATTTCTTGATTCAGTGGTTTCAACAGTATATTAAGTAGCTATCTAGAAAAAAATTATTAGTGAACTAAAACAACTGTACTAGATAAATCAAAACTGGATGGACCTGGTATGTAACTGGACGGAAAAATTATCGACTTATGTAACAGGATAGACAACTGCATGGATAATACAAATAAAAATAATCAGGATCAGAGGTTTTATTAGGCATACAAACATCAGGTTGTCCAGGTTAGAAAGCAAGTATCTACTCTCCAGCTATTATAATGTCACTTTTTAACATTACTATCAGAGAACCTTATGTACAAGTGAACTTTTGCTAAAATGTTCAGTTGGTCCATGGTTAATACAAATAAAAATAATGGAATATTAAGAGTAAGTCTGACAAATAACTTGAAAGGAATCATTTGGGATATATTTTATCTATCATAACAACCTACGAGTCTAAGTGATATTGTATGTAAATATTTAAATCACACAAAACTTTACCATAAGTTTCTACTATTTCTTAATCTACAGAAAAACAGCCAGCTATGCTAAATGAGAATCTTGACGTTACTTTTAAATCTTGTTTTATTTTATTGAATTCAACAACATTTCTGGCTATTACATACAAAATAATTATTGTGGGAAATCATCTGTTGAAATGTTCCACAATATTGTGTGCCTATGCTTGAAGTTGAACGTGATAATCATTGAGCAGCACCGAAGATAGGTAGTCAAATTCGCTTAAAAATGTGTTTAGTGTTGTAAAACAACACTCGACAAAATAGCTACTGACGAACTAGAAGCAAAATAGCCCCGCCTATTTAACGAAGTACAGCAGAGCTGCTCTATTTTATATAACTAACATAACGTATTTGTGTAATAGGCTACACACAAATACTTCTCTGCGTTACTCGCCGCTTTTACGCAGTTAGTTGCCCATGGTCGCCAGTTAGCCCTCTCCCAGCTGAGTTAAGGTACAAACGGTGAGCAAAAAATTATATCTAGGTTCTGATTAACCGATCTGTATATTGAGCTGTGATGATTGTGTATAGGTAGAGTTTTTGGTTTGTGGCAAAAATCGTATTGTGACAAAAATCGTATTATGACCGTTATTCGAGAATGGACACTTTGTTATTGGCTAACCTAGTTTTACAAAACAAATAGGGTTGATTCCATTAATACAGGTTCCCTATAGTTAAAACAGAGAGAAAACATGCATAAACGTCTAAATGATGTAGAACAGCAAAATATGTACAAACATCAGTGAGATGGTAAAGCTTTGTAACTTCATGATCATCAAAATACTGCAGACATAGCCTGATTTTGTGAGGATGTATGGAATAGTTACCCTAACTGGGATTCAAACTAATGGCAACCTTGGTTAGTAATGAATCATGCGGTGATTACATGTAGCAGCGGTATGAAGTCAGAACACAAATGATATTATGAAAATCATTATTTCAAGGGGCATTTCAGCTGAACCCACCTGACCCCCTTCTCCTGTGCAAAGCCTGAAGTCATGTTCTGGTTACCTATCTGTAAGAGGTGAAAATATTAATTGATCTATTTGCAGTGGCATAGCCAGTGTCTACAGGGGTTGTAGCCCCCCCCCCCCCCTCCCTCACCATAATTTTGGGCCACTATCTCGTGAGACATGAACTATGAAAAAAAGCCTTATCTTCCTACACCACTGATTTGTATATGCTACTATCTACTTATAATTAGACAAGAAGCTTAGCAGGTATGGTAGATAAATAACTTTTGTAGAAATTTTTAAACGACAATTTTTAGCATAAGAAGTTTAAAAATCACTTTATAATGTTTCAGTAAATTTAGTTGCTATAGGATTGCTAACAATGATCTGTGTAAGGGAAAGACACGAGCAACAGCAGTGACTCTGAATTATCTCCTTATAGCACGATAGTTAAATCTATTGAATGCTGGAGGTGGTGAATATTTGGTTGTAAAGATCATAATGATGTAAATATTATTTGAAAAAGTCCCAAAAAGTGTGTTTAAGATTAAATTTTCTGCAAAGTAAAATGAAAAGTTTGGGAAATCATGTGTTTGGTAAATATTCATTGACTTGTAGGAGATAGCACAGGGAGAAAAGAGTCCATCTACAACCATAACAAAATTTGTAAACATTCTTGACAATTAGAGTTAACAAAAAATTTACAAGGCTGTAGAGGTTAACAAACTAGTTATCAACACATTATACACTAATTTACGATTGTGTTTTGGTTGTCAATGGACACTTGTCAGGCAGTGCAGTGTTTTCATTGACCTGTAGGAGACAGTGTTTTTAAGGTCAAGTTCAATCAGAATCTGAATCTGAAAATGATTATTACTTACTACTACATAATTTGGCTGAAACTAGTAGTCATGACTAATATTCAATCTTCTCATGTAAAGAAGAATGTACTTTCCAAAACCTTTTTAAGAAAAAATAGCATATACACCTACGTAATAGTTTCAAATAATGCTGCATAACCATTATTTTTTGTATTAACTGTTATAGTTATAAAGATTGTCACTGCGTTAAATAAATTGAGAAGAATACTTTTTTTTACTCAATAGCTAATAAAATGATACATTTTTATATTGTCCCAATTATATTACAATGAATTAATGTTTTGTCATAGCCTGTCATGTATACTCGCATGGTTAATTATCCTTTCCATTCAGTAATGGTCATAATGAGGATATCTTGATTCAGGAGGTTACTTACATTTGCTTTGAATTTATGTGAATTTTAGATGTCCTACAATTTCATGATTGTGTTGTTTCTGGTATCAACTAGGAATATATTGGGTAAGTAATAAAAGTAATGCAGTGATAAAATGCATAACGGAAGTGGCAATGCTACCTTAGATTTCAATTTAGTTCAATGATATTTCTAACTAATACATTTGCAGGCTTTGAGAATCTGTAATAGTTATTATTGGCAGCTTAGCGCAGTAAGAATGGATACAAAAGAATATATGGATTACTACAGCAAATCAAACATAGCACAGTTATCAGACTATACTGCTTCACCCTATAAATATGTAAAGGGTCTTAATTGAAAATGTATGCTCACCTACAAGTAATAAATAGTTTTATTCGTATTCTAAAAATCTAATTTACTAGTATTAATTTTAATACTGATGGTTTTTATTATTTATGAAATCAGTCTTTTTATAATTTTAATTGTTGTTGTACTTCAGGTGTGGAAAGTGCAAGTTATGATTTACAGGCTGTGTCACCAAATTCTAATGGGTCATTCTGTCCTGGTGAAATTGAGCTAACTTGTATTGGTCGAGGTGTTTCTATATAATTACAATTTGGTTCATCAATTAAATCATCAGTGCACAATATTATTTAAACAAACAGACACTTTATCCTATAAAGAACCAATAGCTCTCACTTTAATAATACATAGTTAGTGCTATGGGTCTTAACTATTGATTCTGTGTCAACCGTGTCTGGAAAAAATTTGGCTACTTTAAAATGGAGCATCTATTCAGTGTGGAGAGATGCTATTTTAGTAATAAAATTGTTGGTCCTGGGCGATAAGGAAAGTTATTGATATAGCAAGCTATATATTACTTTAGATCTATTATATATACATACATACATAACATACTACATACATACATACATACAATTAGAATGAATGGAGGCACATTCCAAACATTAAATGTTTAATTATAACACATTTGCATGGGTAGTTAATTAAATAAATAATAAAAAGAATTGATATATTATAACCCTTATGATTTAATTATTGTCATGAAATTAACCAATTTATTTTTTTTGCTTGTAGTGTTTTAATGCTCTGGTTATTGGCCCAAAATAATATTAGTCACCTCAGCCTAATATATCATAAATCAATGAATAGAGTTGTAAGGCAACCACACAACAATCATAAACGCAGGACTCCCTAATGAACCCTATAAACATTACATTTAAAAAGGAACCTACAAACATAAATAACTAAATTACTAAAAATATATAAATAAATCAATTCAACTGTAATTCCTTTGTAAGTTATTCTAGCTTAAAATACATTAATACATTATTATGTATCTAATTGTTTTTTAATAATTTACTCAAATGTAACATTAATGTTTTCTTTTAAATATGTTCACAACGTGCTACATTATTATAGTGCCTTTAGGGATCAGTAATGTAATCCAGAACTCTACATATGATATGAAATTTGAACCAATTACTATCAATTTGATATGGCAACAGATGGTAAGTATGCTATCTAGAAATAATTGTACCATTTTTATTTGCATAGAAATCATGAATTTTTTTTTTAAAGTTAAGATTTTACTTTTAGTTTTGCGCTTTTAATTTTTGATCTTCTTTTGTGCTGTATAGGAATTATGTCCAATTTTGCACTATAATTATGGAGTAGTACTGAAGAATGGAGCCATGAGAGTAATTTCTCTGATGAACATACAGTGTACTGCAAACAACACTACAAGTCAGTGTTTGCTCAATATACCAGTAAATAAACCTGTAGATGACCATTATATGGTGGAAATCACTCCAGTGAATGTAGACCAAGGAGATATCAGAGGACCAACTTATTATTCTCCAATAATTAGTGAGAATTTAAAACAATTAAAAAAAGTTTTTGTAATAATATTATAAGCGGAGTTCACACACAACTATTCTTATTTTTATTATTGTTATCTATCCACAAAATAGTATTTGAAGTTACGCAAAATAAATAATAATCGATGATCATAAGTGGGCACAAATGAATTTTGAGAAGCTTTATTGTTTTATATAAATAAACTAGTCTATGAAGCTATATTGAATTCGCAGGTTAAGCCAATATTAATGCTAATGTTTGTTGCTGAATAATTTTCATACTTGTGGGGATCATTGTAATCAAACAAGAACTTACTGCTAGAGCTAAAATAGGTCTAGTTACAAATGAGAAATTATCTCTTCTGAAAAAAGTGTTATAATGAAACTGTGAAATTGTCAAGTTGTACAAAATTAATGTTGCATAACAGATGCACAACGATTAGATGGTTACTTACTCTGTTGGTTATATAACCAGTTATCCAGTCACTCAACATCATATTCCCAAATGAAGGGAAACAGACTCACATCAAAATGGAGTGTGTCCTAACAGGAGACTCAGAGAAACATAAACACTCTTATTGTTTCTTTGGTAAAATTTTCTTGATAAAATTTCAGTTGTAACTACAGTTTTTGTACCACTTCAGCTAGCTAATGACTATAATAGTTTAAATGTTGAGAAATCAAAACTTAAATTTAGTTATATAGCTTTCATTTAAGTGTGTATTTACATTTTACAATTGGGCATCCATACAAAACAGTAATAAAAATTCACCTTATGAGATACTATTGATACCTAATATTTAATCTTGATATGTAGATGGATCTGTGGTATCGAATTCTAGGCCATTAATTTCCATTGAGGCCTCTAGATGTCATCAATCTATTACATGTGTATCAGATGTCTACGGACATTGTGAGATTTTTATAACAGATAGTAACTTCACTGCTACTCTAACCAATTCTGTTACTGGTGTCACTAATACATCATTGAAATTCATAAATTTAAAGAACAATTCATACTACAAAGCAACTTTTATCATCAATTCAGTATCATATGAACTTAAAGGAAAAGTATTATTGACAGCAAGTAAGTAAAAAATGTATAATAGTGAGCCAATTTTTTTTGTTTTTGTTTTTTTATACTTTCATTATTCACATTAGTAAAGCTAATTTATTGACTAAGATAGATCTAATGAAAACTTTATCATGTTCTTACCTACATATGTCATAGAATTGTTAATGTATAGCTCATCATCAATAGTGACTCATGATACAGTATAAGTGATCAAATAGTGTAAAACTTGCTGTTCAATAAAGACTTTTTATATGTATTTGTATTTGTATTTGACTCAAATTCTCCATCTTGCCATGTCCAATTTGCATCAGCTTGCTACAGCTTCAGCAGCAGTTGTTCCAAAAGTGAGCAATGAGAATGTTCTCCCATTTTGTGTTCCTGGGTGGCAATAACATAGTAGCACTTTGTGTCCTTAGGCAGTGATTTTTCTCAGACTGAATTCTGCTTTAGCCTGTATAAATCCTAATTTTCCAGTTCTGAAATCTAAAAGGCAGGTAGCTTGAGTGTTAAAACATGATATTGACCAGTGCTCCATGACTCTGTGTCATTCATGACTGCTCATGCCAATCTCCCCACACTGTGCCCTCTGTAACCATTACTGGAATGATGCGCATGAGCCTCTCTTCCAGCCAATATAAAGTACCAGGTCCTGCACCCTAAATGCTAGCACATCTTCGCTAGCCCCTGCCAGTACATGTTTTACCGATCCCTACTAGCATATCCTCGCTCCCTCCTGCTAACTGTTCGATAATCTCCAATAACACTTATGCTACACATACGACCACCAATTAATGTCATGTAGGCATTTTAGAAAAACCCAGTATCTAAACAACCATATTGTCCAGTAATCACCAATAACACAGTTGCTATACATAATTGTGGCCAACTTATCACCTCAGGAGTGGGTGGGAGGGGCAAATATTGCAGCACAAGCCTAGCACTCTCATAGACTTGCCATTTTGACTCGCCTCGTGGAAGCTAGTATGCAGCCAAGCCTTGCAAGTTTCCTAGCAAGGATACTTACCTGAAGTACTATTTCAATGTTAATCTCATTTAAACTCATTTAAATTACATTGTAATAATATTCCGATACTCAATTACCAAATAGCATAGTTTTATAATTGTAACTTACGGATTAGTTTAACTGTTATGATGTTACACGTATGCCTAAGAACCTCTAATCTTGTTATGCCACAGATGTTTTACAAATTATTAATTTTGCTTATTGTGTATATACTTTAGTTGCAGGTGATAAGTATGCAACACAATTATATTACATCATTACTAAAAACATATTTTTAATAATATTTGCAATAACTTCGTTTGGTTACTTCGTTTTAATTCTTTTGGCAAGAAGTAGAAGAGATAAAGGTAAGCTATATTAATCAATCCCCTTCATAACTTAAATACATTCTAGTCAAAGTAAACATCTCATTTTACATATTTGCAGAGAGAGGATTGACTCATTGTTATTATACATTATTTGAGAAAATCTTAATTATATTGGAAATTACTTCTTTCTTAATATCATTTACCTTGTGGCTAGTGACTGGTATAGTAACTGAATTAAGTTCAGGTAAGTAATCAACAAATGCATATTTTATCAGATTATAATATCAGTAGCAAAAAAGAAAGGAAGGAATTGCAATATAAGTATGTACATGTTTTAAATAATATTGTTAAATAACTAAAAAATTTAACCCAATTTCAATAACAGTAAGATTAACTATCAGAATAATGACAGTTCAAATGCATACAGACAATATTATAAACAAATGGTTAGCTAGCTTTTGTTGTTGTTTTTATCATAAATCTGATATATTAATTTTGTTTATATAAGTTTTGGTAGGATAAATGCATTCAGTAAGTAGGTGTCTGAAAGTATTATACTAATTTTGCAATTTTGCAGATCACTGCAGTGAGTCTCTCATAGTAAACGCTGATGTCCTACTGAAGGCAGCATCAGTAGTGACAGATATTAATGTATTAGTTGTCATGGGAGGGGCCACTATTCTTCATTTTCTCACTAATAAAGGTAGGACTAGCTAAAAGTATTTTTTATGATGATTTACATTTTTTTTTATTTTTTAAGCTCACTTACATTATAAGAAGCCAACTATAATAAAGAGTGAAACAACAAAAATGAAGAAAAATGAAGCCTATGAGATTCATCACAAGAAGGAAGATTTACTATTTCAGACTGATAGCACCAATTTCAAGGAGCCAATTATAAAGAGTGAAATGACGAAAATGAAGAAAAACGAAGCATATGAGATTCATCACAACAAGAAAGATCTACCACTTAATCAGACTGATTGCACTTATGATTACATGAACTAGTGAACTATATAATCATCATAAACATAAGGATTGGTTGTGTTAGCCATTACTTAACTTATTCACAAGAACTTACAATTATTATTAGTGAGAACTATTTTTTTGACACAGCCTGGGACCAATCTTAAATTTTATAAGACCTAGGATCTACTTTACATAAAACAATAGATAAAGTTGCAAGAAATTGAAAGGTTTGCATTCTCCTTCTGAAGTCTTCAATACCTTCCTCCAATAGTGAAAGGTGGTATTGATAGAAAATATTTCAGTCATTCTATAGTGAAAAATAATATAGTAGCAGAGTTTTCTCATTTTTACAGCTATTATAATAATATACATGTGAAATTTAACCTGAGTGCTGATTCATCCGGGAGAGCTGGGATCAATAAAAATATAGCCCACTAGATTTTAAAACTCTATTGAAGCTTTAAAGCATACATAGTTAAATTAATAACTAATTATTTCAATACCAAAATGGTGTCCTAAATTCATAGACGGAATAGATCCCGCCCATAATAACGAGAGGTTGAAGTTATTTTACTTATGTGTGGTAAACTGTTAACTAGCTACAGTTTGTTTCCTGCTGTGGTCACTCTGTTCATATCTAGTACTTGATATAAATTATTACAATACTTTCCTGTTCTTTCTCACGTCTGAATGTTGAGTGTTTAATTAATGATAATATTTTAATTATGCAAAGTACCAGTTAAGCATATTTTCTGTACAATTCAGTACAAAGTGGCTAAGTTAACTCCCCTATGTTTTTTTCCTAGTATCACTGGCTCTAATGGTTGACCTCATCTTCATACAGCAACAGGTTAAATAATTACTTAGTTATGTGTATTTTAAAATAACTTCTCATATTGGTTAATAGAATAATGTCCCTAGACACAAAAAAAAAGCTCTGTGGTGGTCCGACCGAAAAGATTTCACAACTAGTAGACCTACATCTTCAACCATTTGTCCCAGACATCAAGTCATATTACAAATGTTGAAAAGAAAAACTATTATCTTTGTAATCTATGAACAGCTAGAATTTAGTTGTGTACTAAGGTTAGTCACCTATTATTATATTATTTCATGTTATTACAGCCTCAAATTCCACAAGTTATTCTGATGCTTTTGTTTGTCATGTCCATCTCAAGACAATTAAAACTGCATAATAATATTGTGAACTTCAGCATTAGTGCAGGGGCCTGGAAGTTATGTGCTTGACAATAGCATGAAGCTTGTCCTAGAGGGAACCATTTTTATCATGGGGGATCTTCTTTTTTTTAAACAGTCTCACCAGTGGGCTGTTTTTGTCAGCAAATTGTCCACAGGATCATTTTAGACGACAAAATGGTCCCTATGGAGCGAGTAGGATGTAGCTGGAGAGATCAATACCAGTTAAGCGGTGTTGTTGGATACTCATGAGACATGAAGAGTCTCGTTCTGACGGAGTATTATACACCTTGGCTGTTCTCCAGGAATGTGGTAGCGGTTATCTAATTACATTTATGGCGCCACAGTTCGCAGGATGTTAACACAACCGCAGAGTATTTTTGTGCGGGCGCAGCAATTGTCCCAAACCATTTAGCTATCTAACCGCTACGCGGAGAAAGGGTCTGGGACAATCACGCACCTTGGGTGTTCTAGAGCCTAGGTTTGGGGATGTGATTAGTTAACATATTTCTCCTTAGGCAGCCCTAGATAAATGAGTGGGTATCCTACCACGAGTGTATAATAAAGCCCACGCTCCCAATCTATCACGCCTAATATTAGTGTGGCGGTAGTGTGTGGCCAGGTGGGGTAGGACATCCCGTCTAAATCATGTGACTTAAGCACGAATGGAATGTAATAATAGAGGTGTAGCCAACCTACCTGAACTTTGTCCAGATATGACCGAGAGCAACACTTTATCTTCTGTGTTGGAAACACCAATAGCACACAGGCCGTCTTTTGATTTATACTCGGCTACAAACGAGAGTGACTTTTTTTTTGTAATCAGTCTTGGGCAGTCTTTTTGCTATCCAATCCCCTCTTTTGATGTTTTAGCAGTAGAGCTAAGACCAATGAGAATTCAAGGTCTTTTTTGGAAGGAAAAAAAAATGTGGAGAGAGAGAGAAAGAGGCAACAAAGAGGGATAAGAATTTTTTTTTTATGTGTGTAGGCTGCACAAAAGAGAGGATATTTCTCACATATGATGTGTTTGTGAGGGAGGATTCTTCTCTTACTCATCCATTGCCATGCTGGATGAAAGTCACTGATTGGACAGTGGTAGACGTAAATTTTTTTTTCTTTCTGTTTATACACTGAATTATCGTCTATATCAATATGCAGCCAGATCAATTCAAAATATGTGTGAAACTGGATGGCCTGAAGTTAGTTCCACAAGGTGTTTTTGTAGTATGGAAATGGGAATGGTCTGATTCAGACTCCGAGTCTTCAGACAATGATTCTTTGAATCAGTTTAGTGATGAAGAGAAGAATCCTTATTTACTATCTGAATCAGATGAAGAAGCCTAATCTAAGTCAGATGCTGAAGGAAATAGTCTTACTCATACTATTACTTTTAAGTGTATGGGATCAAACTATCACCCAGAATCTCAAAGTGCTCTTTCGAAAGTTTCTGAACTATTGAGGAATGGTCAAGTTGTACCTGTTCAGCTATCTAAAAGAGCCTGATAATGAGTATAATTCTCAAGCCTTCGCCTTTCAATGTCAGTTGGAAAGCCACTGGAGACGCATTGGTTATGTAGTTAAAGAGGCTTTGCCAGCTGTACATGATGCATTAAACAAGAAAAAAATTGTCAGCATTAACTTTGATTGGGTTAAATATTTAGTGAACTGGAGTAAAAGTGGTCCTGGATTTTACGCCGGCATTAAGATTTCGTTAAATGGAAAATGGCCAGTAGAGGTATGGCACTGCAGAAGTAGTTAGATAAATCATTGTACCAACCATCAATTTCACAACGTAAAATATTTATATCAGCAAATACAATGAATCATGTCATAATTGTGTGTGTGTTTAATGATTTGAAATTATTTTCTTCTTTCTATCTGGATCAATGAACATAGAACGCAATAATTGTGTTTTGTTAGTTACATTGCACTTGGCTAATACATATGATCACTAGGTGGTTCTGCAGGTGGTGGTGGTAGTTCTATTGGTAAGTTATGAAATTTTACTCTAGTTGAGACAGAACCTCTTACTGGAATAGTTGCTCGTCGAGGTGCAAATACTGCTGACTGTTCTCGTCGTGATGTGCCGCCCTTTACGCTTCTCCTTACTTTTTGGTTTATCAAATTCAATTAAAGTAGTCCCATTGGCATACGAGAAATAGGAAGCAAAGAGTCAGTACCTTGAGGATGCATAGTACCTATTGCTTTAGCCAACAGATATATAACATTTGATCGACCATTGCTATGTAGACGTTTCATTCCAAGAATGACCAGTTCAAGGAAATCAGGTGGTGGGACTGGAATTAAACTTTGTCCAACCAACAACGAAAACAATTCAGAAATAATTTGCATCTGTTTTGCTGGATCTAATTGCGTTAGAATCTTTTCAAAATCATCAGCATATGCTGGCTGACGGGAAGAAGCAGAATCTGGCATAGCAGAAATGCTTTCAATTAAACTTTCAGAAATATCATCTTCAGAAGGGTAGTTGAAGTGTTCTTCAGCCAGAGCAGGCGTTGTGAATCTGTGCGAGAGCGTTCTATTCACTTGTGTTCTACATGCTTCACCTATATACACAATAACTCAAATCCTAAAGTTATGAGATGAAATGGTCCTTACCTGATCTTACGTAAGATGTATGAAGAAATTGCTGCATATACTCTCCAGCATTATTCCAGAATGCCATATTCTTATGCAACGGCCATCTTCTTCCATCAGTATATAGCATAATAAACTCAGTCAACAATCAACAATTTGAGCTCCAATTCTGTCCATTTAGGAACAACCTGTGTTTGCCGTTTACACTGTTCGTAAAGATTCTTTCTGGGTAAAATATTTCTGTTTAACTTGGGTGTATCCAGCAGAATTGACTTGGTAGATGCCATATCTATAACTGTCAACTCATCTCCAGAATTTGTAGGAGTGCAAAATACACTGTCATCCATTGCAGTATACTAAATATGCAGAAATAAATATGCAGAAAGAAATACAAAATGTTAGGAGAAATTCATAAAAAAAGTTAATAGCTAGATGTCTCAATTAGCTATTTCTACACAGTAGCAATTAATACTAGTTTTGAGGTACACAATTAATTTGCTAAGTTTTACAAGGAAAACGGTGGGGGGCGCTGGGTGTCACCACATTAAATAAATATATAGACCTATAAGATCTAATTTATTCCAATACTTACCGATATTCTATCCTCTGTGAGATTTCCTGAAGCTCACAATTCCTACGGAATAATGTACTATTTTTTGAAACGTCAACTCAGCACTTTAGTGGATCACGCGAGGCGGTAGTGTGTGGCGTCCCAAACCCTTTACCTAACCGCTACGCCTTGATTGGGCGGAGACCGACTACGCCCACTAATGGATTGTGAAATTATATAATAGCAATACATTAGTGGGCGTAGTCGGTCTCCGCCCAATCAAGGACATCGACAACGGCAGCAGCCCGGCTCTAGTTGTGAACTATGCCGTCGTATTATATAAAAGTTTGGACTATAGCTGTTTTATTATCAAAAGTAAAGGGTAAGTAATATAGTAGGAGTACTAGTTGTTGCACCAACTCCAGATGAAGCAGGTTTTGATAACGTAACTAGCTAGCTTATAGTGATATATTTCAGCTCAAGTAGCGGCTAACTAGCCTAGCTACAAATATTAGCACGCACACTTGTTCACTGGATATACCTACACAATGCGTACATTTTATTCTCTTCGTGACCGTTTTAACTTAGAGGTGGGGAAGCAATTTTACAGTGGGTGGGCTGATGGTTAGAATGAATCCGCCCGCAAGGCACCCGGCGAAATTTTTGGCTGACAACGCCCACTTTCATAGACCACACCCACTATTATTACTATTATTAGGGACTTCGTCACTCACTGTGCATAAAGTAAGATATAGGAATGGTTCAGAAATCCAAACATAAAAATGAAAGCAAGCTAAAAGATTAAAGGTCACTTTCCACAAACTTTCCAAAAACGTTTTCACGATGCTCAGAACCTTCAACAAATTCATTTCCTATTTCAATTAAGTTAAGAGTGTCTACACGATCTGAATGAACCTTGAGAATCATTACATTGTTCAATCTCAGTTGTTTCATATAGAACGCAAATAATTCTTGACGAATCGGAGAGTACTAAATGAGCGCTCACTCACAGAGTTGGTGGCAGGCATCACAAGAATTAAAGATACCAATTTACAAACCTGTGAAAGCAATTCCTTCTGACCATCAGATAGTCCTCTTAAATACTCCAAAAGGTCAAAGAGGTCATACTTTGATTTTACAACAGGAAGGCTAGTTGTCATGATACTCAACTGTGAATCAAGCAACGTTTGATCCAAATAATTTCCATAGAAACTGCATACAAACTCAAGGTCATCCTCATATTCTTCCTTGTTAGCAGCCTTTAGAAGAAGGGACTCAAGGCGACAGTACATCTGACTGTTCAAACCGGTCATTAATGCTAGATACAACACAATTCAATGTTCCATAATAAATAACTCTATACTGAATTTTCACATCTCCAATAAAATCACCTTCAGATTCACCAATTTCATATCGTCTAGGGGCCTTTCTTCTTCTCGAAAGCTGCAGGTCTTGAATTCCGAGGTCAGTACTTTTTTTGACAACTTTTGTCCAAACAAATCAAATTTGTCCTCCTTACGTAAGCTTTCCAAGGTTTTTATAGTCATTTTTACAACTTTTTGAGCCTCTGCAGCTGACAAACGTGGAGACTGCAATGTCCTGCTTAGATTATCGCTATGACGCAAGACAAGCTCACCTAAACTGATGCCAAAAAAAAATTAAATGTTTCCATGTATGAACGTACACCCATGATTCGAGTCCTCATATTAGTTTCTCGAAAAAAGTCAAGAGACTCCTCCCAAAGCTGTAACAATGCTTCATAGTTGCAGGCAATGCTATGTAATGCATCAGCACGAACTGTCCATCTCGTTGGACAAAGGACTCGTACACCTGGACTATCAGATCCCATGCTTTCTTTGATGGCCTGCAAAGTACTATCACGGCGTGGTGACTTCTTGACCAATTTGGTGATTTCCTGTACTACATCCAAGGAATCCCTCATCACTTTACACTCCTTCACAGAATCCGAACATGCCAAATTAAGGGAATGCCCGTAACAGTGAGTGTAAAGAGCTCTTGGCTCTTCTTGCAGTATATGAGCACAAAACCACTTGTTCCTTGTTTGAGACGTCTGTAGTCTCATCAACCATAATAGAAAAAAAGGGGGCTGACCGAATTAACAATACCACATCCCGCAAAATATGCAAAGACATAACCTTCAGTATCTCATTCTGGATGTCATGAGATGTATACTTGTTGGTTTTCCTTTGAAGCCATGAATGTAGCTTAGTGTTATCTCTTGCTCTAAGCTTCAATAACTGATAAAAGTTAGATTCTTCATCAGGATGACCTCTGATAGCAATGCCTTGCCTTGCTAAATATTGAAGACTAGACAAAACTTCCAAAAAGCAACACCTGTTCTGCATTTATTGAAGCTTAAGTTGTGACGACAAGCTCTCTGCAACATTGCTAGTGGTTGCAGGCAATGTAATCATCTTTAGAACTGCTTCTTCATGGGTTTTACTCTTCTGGTGAGTATCACATTTCTTACATGCATGCTTCCAATTTGAATACCCCCTATCTATGAAAGCAATATCAGCATTGGAAGCCCACTGTAGCTTATTATGTTGAACTGCTGTCATACATGAAACAAAGGACAGTGTCATACACCTCATTGTAATGCAACCATGGCCATTTGTCAAACCAGGAAGCTTGGAAGGATCTTTTTACTCTCACCTAAAAAAACAACAACAGGTTTGAGCCTAGAGTTATTTAATTACCTACCTAGTAAGCTTACCTTATCTCCATACTCCTTTTTTGGAAAGTTGAACTTCCTGGGTTGATGAGGCTTAGAAGATAATTCAACCACACTCTCTTCCAAGGAAGCCATAGAGTTAGCTCAATTTCAAACTAGCTGGCCATCTGGGTCATTGATGACCCTTTCCATATATTGGGCATTATTTAGAAAGTGAGATATAAAAACTGGGTGTTCCGGCAGCACTGTTAAGTGCAACACCGTTACTAGGGTGTAAGCCCATAAATAGAGCATTAGCAAAAGATGACTACCTCCGCAACTAATAGAAAATTATCTATGGTGAGTTTACAAGATTTACATGCTCCCACAACATTCAGATCATGTAGGAGACGAACGGATTAACAAGTGAACGTTACAGGTAAGGATCGTCAAACAAATCTTTTTGTTTTGTTTTGTTTTGTTGAGCTAGCATAGGGCGTGGTTGCGAACACTAGGTAACAAGGATTCAACTACAAAATGATATACCATACAAACAATATTTGATTGCCTCACATGCTGGCCAATCACTTTGATACTGCCTGATGAATTGGTTGCTGCTATACTAATTTGTGGCTATTCAGTATTAGTAACTATAAAAACTGCACTTTTCAGCATGGGTAAGTATTAGTAAGTGCATTAGTACTATGCAATAGGTTCTTTGTTAGGTGAGTGTCATGACTAGTTCCGTTAATTTCACATGTTAACAATATTTTGGAATTTACATTACTGTTATAAAAATGTTCTACGTTTTCATTGTATTTTGGGCATTTAGATTGTGTAGTCTGTGTTTAACTCCTACATTATAGTTTTTGATAATGTTTTTATATTAAAAAATATAGTAATTTAAATTGTTGTTTTTTAGCAACCAATATAAAGTTCAGTTTTAGTCATGGCTATTTAAATTTATAAGATGACCATGTTCGTTTTTGTTTGGTAATTATAATAATTCATATTTAAGCTAGACTTCTTGTTTTAATATTATCCAATAACTATAAGTGTGATATTTCTTTCATTTTTGTTAAATTTTTATAACGTAAAGTAAGCAAGATTTTATAGTGATTTTTTATTTTTCGGAATACTAGCTATACGTTTAGTTTTTGTTAGCAGGAAAAGATTGACTTTAGTATTAGTTACATGTACCTTGTGAGGTTTACTCGTAGCAAGCTAGTTAAACTAGTGGTGTGCTTGAGCATAAATGGCGAGCGAGCTGTAAACCAAACTATTGTTAAATGATTGATTTTAACAACTAACACTCAAGCTACTAAAATAAAGTCGAGTTTTTTAATTACGTATGCGGTAAAGGGGATTCAATGCCATAGTAACCGCTCCCCGCAACTGTTTGAATTGAAAAAAAAAAGCAACAAAATCTAGTCACGTTATTTAAAGTTTTCTTTGTGACATTCTTAATAGTAGTTGTAACGCACTATACTTGCACACAACTGACCATACCTACGCAAGACGTACCTTCGTGGTTCGTCTAGTGGACAATGAATTTTCAAGTAAATGCTGTTGAGTAGGGCTTAGCGTATTAACTTACCACCGCCACTAACTCGAATAGAAATGGAGCTCCCATAAGTTTTGAGTTTTAACTGCACCCGCAAAACAATTCAAAGCGGTAAACAATTCAATTTCTAAGGTGATACGGGTAATGGTCGCTAAACCGGAGGATTCTGTTTGGTGAAGTTTGGGACGGGGTCGAACGCGGAGCGAACACAAAAATATGGAGGGTCAAAGTACAAAATGACATACGTACGTCCATACATAAAATACACAAACATCCCTGATTATCAATGTGTTACCCCTGTAAGTGTCTTCTTCTAATGAAAAATTATAGTTTTATTTTTAGTTACCAAAGCAACACATATAAATTTACTCCATAAATTGGTTTACCTCATGTTATCCACTTAGGTAAAAAAAAAATTTCAAATGTACCAGGACATGTATCAAACAATTATGTATCATACAGTTGTTTTACAAGTTTAGATTTTAAATACGGCACAATAAATTGCCTAACAACATGAAATTGAATTAGCATTTTCATTTTTCTCATATTTTATGAGTATTAGTTCTAGATATGAAAACAGGAGCATTTTTATTGGACATTATAATGTTTAACTCTGTGCAGCAAAAATAATATCTATTTAATGTACACCAAATTGGTCCAGAGTATTTCAAAACTACAAATAAGTGTGAATGTAATGCATTTTCAATAACATTCTCAAAAACTACAGTAATAAATATTCTTGATTTCTTATGATTCCATTATTACTAAAAAAAAAAATTAACTAAAATTAGTAGTAGATATAGTTTAGTATAGCTAGTATATTTGTCCACAAAAAGACATTTCAACTCTGACGAGTCTTCTTCAGTGATGTTGTTTATATTCAAAAGGAATTACTTTTTCCTCTGGATGAATACTTTTATTATTCTGTTTAGGCTTTCCTTCGCTTGTATGTCTTTTATATTTGAGGGTAAATTTTCTCAGTAGTCTTTTTACTGCTTCTATAGTGAAAATGAGTAAGAACTTTTTTTCCTTATCAAACAATGCCTTTCTGATTCAGGCAATGACAATGCTTTACCAACACTTTATATTTGAGGGTAAATTTTCTCAGTAGTCTTTTTATTGCTTCTATAGTGAAAATGAGTAAGAACTTTTTTTCCTTATCGAACAAATGCCTTTCTGATTCAGGCAATGACAATACTTTACCAACACTGCTCAGCTCTTGAATTATTCATGAATAAACACACCCTCCATCACTGTCATTGTAGTCATCATTATTGACACACAATTATATTATTATATAGATATTTCCAGTATCAGAACTAAACAGGAAGAACTTAAATTGTAATTACAGCAAATAAATTGTCATGAAAATTATAGATAATTAGAAAGTCAATTTTTTCCTGTTAGCTAGTCAAATAATCTCATATTTGAAAACCCTGTATTGTTTTTCCGTATGAACTGTCATACTAGTGATGTGCTTGAGCACAAATGGCGAGCTAACCTAAAGATTACACTATTTTTTTATATGATTTGGACTTCTAACACTGAAGCTACTGAAAATAAGTTTTAAATTTCGCATACACGGTAAAGGGATTTCAGTGCCATAGTAACAACTCTCTGCAACTGCTTGAATTGAAGGAAAAAAACAACAACAAAACAATACACGTTATTTAAACGTTTTCTTTATATTCTTTAGCTAAGTAGTGGTTGTAACACACAATGATTTGACACAACTGGACATGCACCTACACAGACTTACCTTCGCGGTAGTCTAGTGGACAATGGATTTTCAAGTAAATACTGTTGCGCACAGCTTATAACCGTGACACTCGAATAGAAATGGAAGTCCCTTAAGTTTTCACGTTTTAACTGCACCCGCAAAATAATTCAAAACGGTAAAACAATTCAATTTCTAGGGTGATACGGGTACTGATCGCTAAACCAGAGGATTCTGTTTAGTGCAATTTGGGACGGGGTCGACCAAATAACTAACACAAACGCGCAAGGGTCAAAGTACAAAATAACATACATACGTCCAAACTAGACAAACATCCCCGATTTTCAATTGTTACCCCTGTAAGTGTCTCGCTCGCTTGCCGATTAATATTGTTAGTCCAATGATAATCAAACATTGATGAGGTATATTTGACTGCTTTAATCCTATCAAATTTATTGCTGCCTATTCTTATATTACTTTATTTTAAATCATGCTCATGATGTAATAACTTCAACGCTGTTTATAATTTACATGGACAATTGTGTCATTCTGTAGGAAGATGCTTCGATATGGGGGTGTGTGGCTTTAAGAGCATGTGTTATTTTGTGTTTAAAGGTGTTCATGTAACAAATGACTTATTAAGATTGTGACCCAAAAAATTAGGGAGGGGGGGGGGGGTCCAGCCCCCGTAATCCCCCCACCCCCTGTCCTACACCACTACTTTCATTGATCAATTGGAAGAACTGTGTATTATATAGAAGATCAACTCTAGGTGTAGTTAAGTTAGTGGTTTGACAAAATAGAGGAAATGGTTGGTGTGGATAACTTTTAAATATTATAGGAATAAATTAACGTAGTAATTCTCAAGATGTTACTTAAGCATGTAAACACACAGTGTAGAATAAAAAATATTTAGTCATCACCGGGAACCGAACCCAGGACCGCTTGCTTAATGCACAAGCGCTCTGCCACTAGGTTTGATTCCCTGTAGCGACCAAATATTTTTAATTCTGTATCAAGCTGTGAAAGATAAAGAATACATCTAATGAGTAAAATAATGCTCTGAAAAAAAATTGTGAAACAATAGTTGACCAAAATGAAAGAAGGTATAATTATTGTAATGCGTAAAAAGCATTCCAGTATAATGAAATAGAGCACAGTTACAAAGCAGGCATTTTCTTTTACCTTGTACAAAGTAATAGGTTAAATTACAAAACTACTCGCTAAAATATGATCTAATTTTATATTATTTCAACATTGTAGTTAATTTTATTTATAAGTGAAAAAAACAACAATCTTTCAATAATCTGAATTTGTCTTGTATTTCAGTTGGTGAAAATGCAGGTTATGAATTACAAGTTCAGTCACCAAACTCTAATGGATCTTTTTGTCCGGGCGAGATTGAGCTCACTTGTACTGGTCGAAGTGTTGCATCTGTATTAAATTGGTTTATCAATGAATCATCAATAGCAGAATATGTATTCACACAATCAGACCATTTTCCTCTTAACGTAATTGACTCTTCCGTTAATATTACTATTGTTAATGCTACAGGCTTAATTACCATTGAATATATTGATTCAACTTTGTCTGGTAAATTCAGTTACTTAAAAGGAGTGTCTATTCGTTGTGGAAGAGGTTCTATGTTAAGCAATAACATTATAGTAGAAGGCTATGGTGAGTTCATTAGTTGGAAATAAATAACAATCCAAGTAAATGGTGCATGTATTACAAATGAAAATATAAATATGTCTGAAGTAGTAAGAAAAACAGCTATGCGATTACTGCTGCGAATTAACCTAAGATTTGTTTGAAATAAGTTCTAAATTATTTGCTGTTTTTAGGTATCATTATAAACAAATTAAATATTTTATTGTATTGTGAATTACAATAATTATTTAAATTCATCTTAAAATTAATAGATAGCTTACAACATCCACCGAACAAAATTAGAAAAAAAAACAATAGCAAGCTCAAGTCATCATAATTGAAGTTCTAATGACTTGAATTTTCAATTTTATTTGTTAAATTCTTCCAATTGGACATAACTGTGATGCTAAATTCCCTGTATTAGATATTTCTTCTCAGTAACAGTGTTCTGTGATGCTAAAAACTATATGTGCACATTTCCCTCTATCAATTAACTTGCTGATGTTGCCTAGCAGTGTTTTTCTCTCTCTATGTTTTTGCATTGCTACTAAGCAATGAGCATAAATGAGTTCACACCTATAATAATTTATCCTACAATGGTATGCCATTCTATACAAGTGATGCTTATTAATTAGTTGATTATCATTATTTTAGAATTAGGAATTGTTAATATTACATCAGTGGACCCAATTTATGATGGAGATTTACAACTATCTAGGATCAGACTAACTTGGAGACTTTCGGTAAGTACAACCAACAAATGTTTGGTAAGTGATTAGAAGTTGCGTGTTCATAGTTATTCTTAGTTAAAACAATATCCATATACATGTACATTGTATGTACAATATATATATAATATACATGGCTTGACACAGGATTGTTCTTTGGTGGGGGGGGGGGGGGAGAGAAATTTTGAGAGTAAAAACTGAGTAACTTTTTTCTCTAACAGGCATGTTACAGGCATCTAACAGACAAATGCATGTGTAAGCTGACATGACTGTTATACCACTTAGTTTATATAGTCCTGTAATAGGCTTGATGCTTATAACATGTAGTAGGGTTTTGAGACGTTTTACGGGCATGTTCCACACCTGTTACAGGCATATACCAGTCAGTAGTATCATGCATGAATGTGCATGTTGCTTTGTTCTTACTTGGCATAGTAACAGTAATTGTTACAGGCATGTTATAGAGATATTACAAGTGTGCTACAAGAATATTTCAGGTGTGCTACAAGTATACGACAGGAATGTTACAGCTAAGTATAATATTATAGGGATAAAAAGTGTATACTAATTATATCATTTCTGATGTGTTTGATAACAAAATATAGATTATACATTATTATAGTGCCTTTAGGGATCAGTAATGTAATCCAGAACTCTACATATGATATGATATTTGAACCTATTACTATCAATTTGATATGGCAACAGTTGGTAAGTATGCTATCTAGAAATATTTGTACCATTTTTAATCTCACAGAAATCATGAATTTTTTTTTAAAGTTATGATTTTACTTTTAGTTTTGCGTTTTTAATTTTTGATCTTCTTTTGTGCTGTATAGGAATTATGTCCAATTTTGCACTATAATTATGGAGTAGTACTGAAGAATGGAGCCATGAGAGTAATTTCTATGATGAATAAACAGTGTACTGCAAACAACACTACAAGCCAGTGTTTGCTCAACATACCAGTAAATAAACCTGTAGATGACCATTATATTGTGGAAATCACTCCAGTGAATGTAGACCAAGGAGATATCAGAGGACGAACTTATTTTTCTCCAATAATTAGTGAGAATTTAAAACAATTAAAAAAAGTTTTTGTTATAATAATATAATAAGCGGAGTTCACACACAACCATTCTTATTTTTATTATTGTTATCAATCCACAACACAGTATTTGAAGTTATGCAAAATAAATAATAATCGATGATCATAAGTGGGCACAAATGAATTTTGAGAAGCTTAATTGTTTATCTATCCACAAAACAGTATTTCAAGTTAAGCAAAATAAATAATATTCCATGATCATAAGTGGGCACAAATGAATTTTGAGAAGCTTTATTGTTTTATATAAATAAACTAGTCTATGAAGCTATATTGAATTCGCAGGTTAAGCCAATATAAATGCTAATGTTTGTTGCTGAATAATTTTCATACTTGTGGGGATCATTGTAATCAAACAAGAACTTACTGCTAGAGCTAAAATAAGTCTAGTTACAAATGAGAAATTATCTTTTCTGAAAAAAGTGTTATAATGAAACTGTGAAATTGTCAAGTTGTACAAAAATGATGTGGCATAACAGATGTGCAACGATTAGATGGTTACGTACTCTGTCGGTTATATAATTGGTATGCAACAGTTTACATTATATAGTTTACTTAGATAAGCTACAAGTGAAAGGCTTAAGTTTTTCTCCAGTAAGAATGAGGGCTTAGTTTGTTGACACCTGGACATCATTTTCCCAAATGAAGTAAAACAGACTCGGATCAAAATGTATTGTGTCCTAAAAGGAAACCTAGAGTAACATAAACACTCTTATTGTTTCTTTGGTAAAATTTTCTAGTTTACGTTTCATTGTAACTACAGTTTTTGTACCACTTCAGCTAGCTAATAACTATAATAGTTTAAATGTTCAGAAATGAAAACTTAAATTTAGTTATACAGCTTTCATTTAATTGTGTATTTACATTTTACATAGAGTTATATTTTTGTTATTTGTATTCCAATATTATTGTGACGATTGGGCATCCATACAAAACAGTAATAAAAATTCACCTTATGAGATGATTAATAATTGACACCCAATATTTAATCTTGATATGTAGATGGATCTGTGGTATCCAATTCTAGGCCATTATTTTCCATTGAGGCCTCTAGATGTCATCAATCTATTACATGTGTATCAGATGTCTATGGACATTGTGAGATTTTAATAACAGATAGTAACTTCACTGCTACTGTAAACAATTCTGTTGCTGGTGTTACTAATACATCATTGAAATTCATAAATTTGGAGAACAATACGTACTACAAAGCAACTTTTATCATCAATTCAGTATCATATGAACGTAAAGGAAAAGTATTATTTACAGCAAGTAAGTAAAAAATGTACTATAGTGAGCCAATTTTTTTTGTTTTTGTTTTTTATACTTTCATTATTTACATTAGTGAAGCTAATTTATTGACTAAGATAGATCTAATGAAAAAAATTTCTCATGTTCTTACATATGTCATAGAACTGTTAATGTATAGCTCATAAATAGTGACTCATGATACAGTATAAGTGATTAAATAGTGTAAAACTTGCTGTTCAATAAAGACTTGTATTTGTATTTGTAATTGACTAAATTCTTTTTCTTCCAATTTGCATCAGCTTGCTACAGCATCAGGAATAGTTGTTCTAAAAGTGAGCAATGAGAATGTTCTCCCATTTTGTGTTCCTGGGTGGCAAAAACATAGTACCACTTGTGTCCTTGGTAGTGATTTTTCTCAGACTGAACTCTGCTTTAGCCTGTATAAATCCTAATTTTCCAGTTCTGAAATCTTAAAGGCAGGTAGCTTGAGTTTTTAAACATGATATTGGCCAGCCTTAAAAATGCTCCTTGACTCGGTGTCATTCATGACTTCTCATGCCAATCTCCCCACACTTTGCCCTCTGTAACCATTACTAGAAGGATGTGCATGAGCCTCCCTTCCAGCCAATATAAGGTACCATCCTGCACCCTACCTGCTAGCACTCCTCACTAGCCCCTGCAAGTACCGATCCCTACTAGCATATGCTCGCTCCATTCTGCTAGCAGCTACTGCTTCCCTCCCTACTTGGCTCCTTAGAATATTACTTTAATGATTCCTTAGTTGTTTTGGGGTGTGTATGTTTGCAACATCCCCAAACACACCTTGACAATCTCTTCAAGATACCCAACTAGGACCTGGCCCGTGCTACACAATGAATGTAATTGGAAGAGAAGTGCAATGGCCCCTGCGCTATCACACTCTGAAGAGTGGAAGTGATGTCGTGTATGCGTATTAAAGCTATCAGTATCTGTTTACACATCCGTACAGATTGATAATTACCAACAATACTTATGCTACACGTATGACCACAAGTTTAAGTTATGTTTGCATGTTGAAATCCCAGTTTCTATTGACACCTCAATACTGTTAGATAATCTCCAATTATCACACATACAACCACAAGAACTTGTCACGTAGGCATTTTAGAAAAACCCATTACAAATCCATATTGTCCGTTAATCACAAATAACACAGTTGCTACACATTATTATGGCCAACTAATAGCCTCAGGAGTGGCTGGGAGGGGCAAATATTGCAGCACAAGCCTACCACTCCCATCGACTTGCCATTTCGACTTGCCTCGTAGAAGCTAGTAGTCTTGACCAGGTAAGTCCCCTGGCAAAGCTACTTACCAAGTACTATTCCAATGTTAATATCATTTAAACTCATTTAAATTACATTGTACTAATAATCCGATACTCATTACCAAAATAGCATACTTTTATAATTACTGATTAGTTCTATATTTAAGATGTTTGTATGCCTAATATAACCTCTGATCCTACCAAATTGTTTTATGCCACAGATGTTTTACAAATTATTCATTTTGCTTATTGTGTATATACTTTAGTTGCAGGTGATAATTATGCAACACAATTATATTACATCATCACTAAAATCATATTTTTAATAATATTTGCAATAATTTCGCTTGGTTACTTCGTTTTAATTCTTTTGGCAAGAAGTAGAAGAGATAAAGGTAAGCTATATTAATCAATCCCCTTCATAACTTACATACATTCTAGTCAAGGTAAACATCTCATTTTACATATTTGCAGAGAGAGGATTGACTCATTCTTATTGTACATTATTTGAGAAGATCTTGATTATAGTGGAAATTATTTCTTTCTTAATATCATTTACCTTGTGGCTAGTGACTGGTATAGTAACTGAACTAAGTTCAGGTAAGTAATCAACAAAATGTATATTTTATCAGATTATAATTATTATTAGTAGCAAAAAAGAAAGGAAGGAATTGAAAAATAGAAGTATGTACATGATTTGATATTGTTAAATTCAATGACATCATCCTGATGGTGGGACTTCACTATCAGAATAATGACAATTCGCTTAATGAATACAGGCTATATGTTATAGTTATAAACCAAAATTGAGGTTTGTATGCGATTTATAAACTCCGAGACACGAGGGCGCAGCCCGAGTGGCGAGGATTTATAAATCGCAATACGAACCGTCTGATTTTGGTTTATAACTATTTTATAGCCCGCGGACATAGTTACCTGGTAACGTTTGCGTTCTTAGTAACCCTTCTCAGGAATGGAAACGAGCCGGAAAAGAGGGTCTGCTGATGGCGCCACCATTGTCGACAGTCACTGTAAAAAACAGCGGTTTGACTTTAAGACCACCGAAGATATCAATAAAATGTCCATTAAAAAGGTTCCTACAACTACAACCTATTCCACTCAATGGGCTATAAACAATTTTGATAGTTGGAGACTTGCCAGAAACAGCCTTTCTGTAGAAGAAAAAATTCCTGAAAACTTGTTCATTAATGGAAATGAGGAGGAAGTAAATTTCTGGCTGATGCGGTATGTATTAGAAACTAGGAAAAGCAACAGTGAATTGTTTCCACCAAGGACCATTTATCTGCTACTATCTGGTATACTGCGTCACGCTCGCCAGGTAAATACCCACGCTCCGAACTTTCTGGACAAGATCAAAATTAAGTTCCAGTCCCTTCATGCTGTGTTGGACAATTTGTTCAAAGAATTGCAAAAGGATGGTGTTCCAAAAGACACCAAACATGCTGAAATCATTTCCAAAGAAGACGAAATCAAATTGTGGGAGACAAAAGTCATCGGGACAGAAAATCCCAAAGCACTTCTTCGAGCCGTTTTTTATCTTAATGGAAAAAACTTCTGCTTAAGAGGAGGCCAAGAACACCGTGACCTTAAACTATCTCAGCTAGTTAAATGTACCTCCCCTTCTTTGCACTACCTATATCTGGAAAATTCATCAAAAAACAATCTTGGAGGTCTAGCCCACTTCAAGCAAGAAGCCAAACGTGTTACAATTTATTCTAATTCAAAAGCAGGTGACAAGTGCCACATTCATATTTTGGACTTATATTTCAGTAAGCTTCCTCCAGATACTTGGAAGAAAGATTATTTCTATGCCCGACCATTGCCTAACATGCCTAGTGACCCTGATAAGCCTTGGTTCTCACCTGTACCAGTGGGAAAAAATATGCTGGCTACCACGTTAAAAAACATGTACAGCAAAGCCCAGATAGATGGTAGAAAAACCAACCACTCACTGCGTGCCACAGGAGCTTCGGAATTGTTTCAAGCTGGCGTACCAGAAAAAATTATTAAAGAGCGGACAGGACACCACTCTTTAGAAGCACTGCGAACATATGAGCGAACTACCACAGAACAGCACCAAGCAGTATCTGATATTTTATCGGCTGAGAAAAAAATAACATTTCAACAAGCTTTACACTCAAAACAAAGTATATCGCAGCAGCACTCCATTCCTATACATATTCAACATATGGCACCATGTCAAACCTACCACAACTGCACTTTCAATTTTTACAACAGTGACACAACAAAAACAAAGCAAAGAGAATAAAGAAGAGACTCGGTTCATTATTTCATCAACATTTAACTTTTCAACTCTAGCTACTGATCATTTTACATTATTACTAATCAAATTTTACATTCAAGTTCTTACTTACTATATCAAGACTCCAAACATAAACAACCAGCAAAGTATAGCGTTAGCTATCTTAGTAATTGTATTAAAGTACACAAACTCTTCATTATTCAATTTTGCTTCGATCTGCCTTCCATCATAATTATGGTTGCTAAGAACAATATCAGACTTTTCCCCGCTAATACATTTTCTTACGAGCATACCAGACTGTATCAGATTTATAGTTCTTAACGACAAGCGCGGTCGCTCGGGTAACGGGCTATAAAAACAAAATAATGGTCTGCTAATTTTTGTTGGTTTTTCATAAGTCTGACATATTAAATTTGTTGATATAAGATTTGGTAGGATATATGCATTTAGTAAGAATAGCTATTATTTTTGTCTTAACATGCTAATTGTACAATTTTGTAGATCACTGCAGTGAGTCTCTAGTAGTCAAAGCTAATGACCTACTGAAGGCAGCATCAGTAGTGACAGATGTTTATGTATTGGTTGTCATGGGAGGGACCACTATCCTCCTTTTTCTCACTAATAAAGGTAGGACTAGCTAAAAATATTTATGATGATTTACATTTTTTTTTAAGCTCATATACATTTTGAGAAGCCAACTATCATAAAGAGTGAAACAACAAAAATGAAGAAAAATGAAGCCTATGAGATTCATCACAATTAGAAAGATCTACCACTTAATCAGACTGATTGCACTTATGATTACATGAACTAGTGAACTATATCATTATCATAATCACAAGGATTGATTGTGTTAGCCATTACTTAACTTATTCACAAGTACAACCTGCAATTATTATTAGTGAACCATTTTTTGACACAGCCAGGGACCAATCTTAAAATTTTTAAGACCTAGGATTCTACTTTACATAATAAAAGAATACAATAATAGATAAAGTTGCAAAGGAATTGAAAGGTTTGCATTCTCCTTCTGAACGCTTTTCAATACCACCAGCAAAATAGTGTGGATAAAAGACAATTCAGTCATTCTCAGTTGAAAAATAATAATAGTCGCAGCTATTATAATAATAATAATAATTGGCGATGGAGCGTAACGAGCGAGACACTTACAGGGGTAACACAATTGAAAATCGGGGATGTTTGTTTATATATATGTTTGGACGTACGTAAGGCATTTTTGTACTTTGACCTTCGCGTTTTTGTGTTAGTTCGGTGGTCGACCCCGTCCCAAACTTCACTAAACAGAATCCTCTGTTTTTCGATCAGTACCCATATCACCCTAGAAATTGAATTGTTTACCGTTTTGAATTCTTTTACGGGTGCAGTTAAAACGTGAAAACTTACGGGACTTCCATTTCTATTCGAGTTAGTGGTGGTGGTAAGTCAATGCGCTCTTTGGCATGGTTATAAGCCATAGGCAACAGTATTTACTTGAAAATGCATTGTCCACTAGACTAACCGCGAACGTAAGTCTTGTGTTGGCGTATGTCCAGTTGTGTCAAAGCATTGTACTTTACAGCCACTATTTAGCTAAAGAATATCACAAAGAAAACGTTTAAATAGCGTGTATTGTTCTGTTGTTGTTGTTTTCCTTCAATTCAAACAGTTGCAGCGAGTTGTTACTATGGTACTGAAATCCCTTTACAGTGTATACGTAATTTAAAAACTCGACCTTATTTTCAGTAGCTTCAATGTTAGAAGTCAAAATCATTCATATAAAAATAGTATAGTCTTTAGGCTCGCTCGCCATTTGTGCTCAAGCACATCACTAGTAATAATAAGAATAAGAATAATAATAAGAATAATAAAAAATAAAAATAAAAAATAAAAATAATAATAATAATCAAGATTTTTCAACACATGCATATAGACACATGGGTAGAATTAAGAAGTGTATTAATGAAGTGTAGTGTTAAATGCTAAACTGGAGTTGCCAGCTAACCTGTGAAATGACATAAAAATTAAAATTAAAGACAGAAGTAACAAATGAGAATAGAGAGCAGCTAAGAAAACAATGAATGGGATCATTGCAGCTTAGAACATGAACTACATGGACACAGATAATGAAGGGTGCAAGAGTTGTCTGGATCAAAGTGTAATTGAAAATGTGACGAAAATATTTCATAAAGTTTTGTATTTCTAGATTTGATTGATAGTGATAAGTTCAGGGAAGGCAGTTTGTTCCATAATCTTGGTATTCTGTTGAAGTAAAAATGTTGTTCCTTGTAGGAACCACAATGGATATGCTTTAGAGTTATCTTGTCAGAGGATCTAGTATTACTGTTTGAATGTTAACATAATTTATTAATATTAAAACGATAACTTTGATTCTTAAGTGAGTTTACCATGAACATAATATCAAC
>WLWD01002363.1_pt1 | contig 124322 bp, 111 predicted proteins | sample 6712731 | NCBI WGS metagenome assembly WLWD01 (sample SAMN12718690, study PRJNA576275) | sponge metagenome | isolation source: marine sponge | host: Mycale hentscheli | place: New Zealand: South Island, Marlborough, Capsize Point | collected 2014-11-01 | reverse complement strand
CTATCACCAGCCAGAAGGCGATAACGGCGAATTGGCCCAGGATAAAGCCCAGGAAAAAGGGCCGCACAGCCTTTAGCACTCGGGGGCCGCCGTAGCGCATCAGCACCGATTTGAACAGCCATACGAGAAAGACACTGAACCACATATGGCGGGTCAACATCATCTGCGAAACGGCCCAGCCTATGGGGTGGATGGGGAAGGCCAGCAGGTGGCTGCGGATCCAATAGAGAATAGCCATCACTGTTCCGCCTAGGGCCATCAGACCCAGACCGCTGTAATCGGGGCCGGCGGGGTTGCGCAGGTAGTTAGCGGCAAAGTCAATGGTATAGCGGGGGCCGTTGAGGAAAAACCAGGTATTGGCGTTATTGGCGCCGCTTTCATAGGCGTAGTACAGTGTCGCCCATACCGAAACGCCCAGAGCGAGGATTACGGCCAGAATCATGCCGCCCAAGACAAGGCTTTTATTGCGCACCGATTCGGTCAGTTTGAGCCCGTTGGCTGCCGCCGCCATGACAAAGGTGCGCACGTCGCTCATCCACACCTGGCCAAATGACAGCACGCCAATGGCACCGGGGGTGCCCAGCACCTGCGTGCCGAACAGACTGCGCACCACCGTGGGAGTGATCAATTGGGCCCGGGTGGCGGCCAGACCTGATTCGCAGAGAATGCGAGTGATGCCCAGAAAGGTGAGGGTGGCGATCAGGACAAAAGTGAGAGCGGCCCACCAGGGCACGCCAATGGCGATAAACCAGCCGATCATCAGCCCCAGGCCAATGAATAACTGCAAATAGACCGCCCGGGCCGAGAAGTCGTCGCTGGCGCCGGCTTGCGGCCGCAGGGCCGTGCGCCAACTTTGGCGCAAGTGACTGCGGGCAATCCACAGGGTATGGCCCACCAGGGTCATTAGGGCGCCGAACTGCACGAAGGCCATAATCGATCCGCCGTCGCTCTGGGAGTAGATGTCGAGGTTGAGGGTGCGGCTGAGGCCAATAATGCTGAAATAGCCCTTGAACAGGTAGCCCACCAGGTAGAAGAACCAGATGCTGAGGGCTACTTCCTGGTGCACCAGATAGGCAAAACCCATCATCGGAAAACTGAGGTTGATAGTGAGGCTTTCCATCCCTTGAAAAACGGGAATGCTGGTGCTGAGGAGGACGCGGGGGATAAAGTGGAAATAGGCGTTGAGGCCGTTGAGGGAGGTAATGATAAAGGGCAGGCTGAAGCCGACCCACATCACCGGGCTGCGGAAAAAGGCGTTGAGGGCGCGGCCCGGCTCCTGGGCGCCCATCATCAGCGGCAATTGCGCCAGGGGATAGGCCAGGCGCTCGTATTCGATCCACTGGCGGCGAAAGAGAATGGCCAGGGCGATCATCACCATATACAGGCCCAATAGCACCGGCAGCCAATTCAACAGGGGGCTGATCCAGGCCATCCAGGGAATGGGTTGATCGCGGGAAATGCCCTCGTAAAAGCCGCGGATCACTTCCTCGCCCTGGGGCACCAGCCAGTGCGGAACGAAGGGATGGATGAGCTCGGCCCATTGGTTTTCGGGTGAGGCCAGATAGGATATGGCCGGCAGGATGGGGATTAGGTACAGCGTCAAGCCCATGGTGCAAATGGAACAGGAGATGGCCGCCATCACATAGGCGATGAATAATTCCCCCGAGGACAGGGCCAGGTAAGGCAGGACGCGACGTAGGAAACTGTTGAGGAAAAGGGCGATGAAAAACAGCAGGAAAACGGCGGCCGCTGTGGTGAAGTCGATGGTCAGGTAGGACCCCCGTACCACCAGGCTGTTGTAGGGCCCCCAGAAGGCCACTAATACACTCAGCACCGTTCCCACCGCCAGGGCCCGGAGCGGGCGGACCTCGTCGGAGGTGGTTGGCGGGGCGTCTGTTGGCTGCATTATTTCTCCCTTGAATCCAACTGCTCAGAATAAAAACGGCGGCAGACCGGGGCTGAGGGACAGAAACCTGTGGCTCTGCTGTGGGGCCGAATTATGTAAGGGATGGGCTGTTGTTTATATTTGGGGAAAGATCCCCTATTGGCCCATATGGTACTACATATGGGAACGGGGCGCGAATTCTGGGCCGGCAGGTGCCTTACGAAGGCACTGGGAGCTGCGCGTCAGACCCGCCGGGAAGACGGGACGCCCCTTCACCATGGAGTATATTATTTATGAGGAACTGTGTTTGGCTTTGCGCGTTATTGGCTGTTGTCGGGGCCGTCGAGGCCCAGGAAGGCTATCCGCCCGGCACCCTGGTCCCCAGTGCCGATCTGGATCTGCAGCCGGTCGCTGTCCAGGTGCCGCCGCAACTGGCCGGGTCCGTGCCCGAAGGGCTCACCCTCAACGTGCCGCCGGGCTTTGCCGTCAGTGTCTTTGCCGCCGGTTTTGAGCGCCCCCGCTTTATGGCCTTTGATGCCAATGGCGTGTTGCACGTGGCCGATATGAACGCCGGCCAGATCATCGCTCTGCCCGACCGCGACGGCGACGGCGTGGCCGACGAACGTATTGTCGCCGCTTCCGGTTTCGCAGAGGTCCATAGCATGGCTTTTTACCGGGGCGAGATGTATGTGGCCGACACCGCCGAAATCGTCGTCATGCGCGACGGCGACGGCGACCTGGAGTACGAGGAGAGTCGCATACTGGCCGAGCTGACCTCGCCGGGGCGCTGCTGCCGCAACGGCTGGCATACGACGCGCACCATCGTCATCGACGAGGCCAACGAGAAGATCTATGTCGGCATCGGCTCGCCCTGCGATCTGTGCCGATCCTCGGCCCCGACCAAGGCCGGGGGCACCGATCCGCTGCCGCCCAACCCCGAGTGGGGCGCCATTGTCGAATACAATACAGACGGCACGGGGCGGCGCGTTTTTGCTACCGGAGTGCGCAATACGGTCGGTTTGACCCTGCACCCGGTGTCCAACGAATTGTGGGGCAATAACAACGGCCACGACCTGGAGGGTCGCACCGCCCCGCCCGAGTGGGTCGATGTTATCCGCGAGGGCGATTTCATGGGCCATCCCTTTGTCCACAGCCACCAGGTTTGGAACGACTTCGGCATTGAGCGCTACGAACGGCTGTTGCCTATTTCGCGCGAAGACAGCCTGCTGGCGGCCAAACAGAAAAAGCCAGTGGCCTTGGTGCCGGCCCACTACGCGCCTATGGGGATTCATTTTTATACCCACGACCAATTCCCCGAGCGCTACAAGAATATGGCTTTTGTCGCCTTTCGCGCCGGCCAGGCCAAGCTGTCTTCGCATCCTGGTTACAATGTCTCGGCGCTGTTCAGCGAATCGGACGGCAGTAATGCCCGCATGGCCGATTTCATCACCGGCTTCCAGACCGGCACGACGCAGAATTCGGTCTGGGGTTTTCCGGTGGGCCTGACCACCGACGCCGAGGGGAGCCTGTATGTGGGCAGTGATGCGCGCGCGCCCGTCATTTTGAAGGTGACGCACAGCCCTGTCAGCGGCTCGTGGGAGCACGACCTGCCCGATGCTTTGGGGGCCGGCGGTGTCCTCCGGGCCCAGGCGACGGTGCAGATCGAACGCCTGGACGAAAGCGGCGGCGCCCCCCGACTGATCGCGGATTTGAGTGATCTGGGTGGACCGGCGGCGTTGCCGTTGACGGCGGTGGACGAGACCACTTTCCAGCTCGATACGCGGCTGGACCTGGGCGGTATAGAGCCCGGGGTTTACAGTCTGCGCGTATTCCTCGAACAGGAGGCGGGCGACAGGACCCACCGTTTTCAACTGAACCAGCGCATCGCCATTCTGCCGCCCGATCTGCCCATCCTCGACGACGCCTTGGGTGCCGGCTGGCAATTGGCCGGGAACAAGGGCGCCCAGGTGCTGGCCCTGGCGGCGGACGGGCCGGTATTCCACGGCAAATCGTCGACGCCGGTGCGCGTCGAGCCGGAGAATTTCTTCACCCCCTGGGCCTTGGAACTGCAGCCGCCCGATGTCCTGGACCTCTTCGGCCTGGCCGGTCTGCGCTTTGTCTTTCACCCGGGCGATGTCGAGGAGCCCAATATCTCCCGGCTCAATCTCTTCATCGACGATCTGGCCATCGATCTGCTGCAGGGCGACGAGGAATACCGCATTGATCTGACGCGGCCAGAATGGCAAGTGGTGGAGGTGCCTTTCGCCGCCTTCAGTCTCGAATTTGGCTATGGCGACGGGGTCCTGGACGCAGTCGACGTGATTGGCTCGATACGTCTGGAAGGCAATGCCACTGGTACTTTTTACCTGGACGACGTCCGTTTGGTCACCGGCATTCCGGCGGCCCCGCCTACCCTGACGGCGGTATTGGAAAGCCGCGACGACGACCTGCCCGGCCAATTCGCCCTGGAGCAGAACCATCCCAATCCCTTCAACAGCGATACGGTTATCCGCTACAATCTGCCGCAGCGTGCGACCGTAGTTCTCGACGTGTTCAATTTGGCCGGCCAGGAAGTGGCGCGGTTGGTGTACGGTCTGCGCGAGGCCGGTTCGTATACGGTGGCGTGGGACGGCCGCGACAATGCCGACCGGGCTCTGGCCACCGGTGTGTATATCTACCGGTTGCAGGCCGGTGGTCATATCGAGACGCGCAAATTGCTGTTGTTGCGTTGAGCCGCGCCCGGACATCGGGCCGTTGAGTGGTTGAATGCCTAGACGGGGCGGAGCGGCCCCGTCTAGGCATTTTATACCCATTTGCTGTGAAGATGTCCGGATGTTAGGCGGGTTTCCCTGCGCTACAGGCGGGGAGCATCCGGACATTTTGAAGTCAATCTGGTATTACTCCGTTGTCCCTCGTGCCACGAGCAACTCGGCAATCTCGTCGTGTCCTTTTTGTCGTGCCCAGGCCAGGGGCGTTAAGCCCGATTCGCTGTCACTTCCTTCTACAGAGGCCCCGCGTTTTAAGAGAAACTCGACCATTTCGTGGTCGCCCTCAGCAGCGGCCCAGCAAAGGGGCGTTGCGCGGCGATCATCGTCGCGGGCCTCGATATCGGCGCCGTATTCGAGCAACAGGTCGGCGACCTCGGTGCGACAATCGCAGCCGCGCATTGAGCCCCGGGCCAGATGGTGCAGGACCGTCATTCCGTGGCCGTACGAGGAAGTGGTTGGAGATACGGCGCGCGGGTCGGCGCCGTATTCTAGGAGGAGACGGACGACTGCGACCTGGTCGCTGGTCGGGGTGCCCAGGCTGCAAGCGGCGTTGAGCGGATTGTAGTCGTCGATCTCGGGCCGGTGATCGAGAATCAGCTTGACGACGTCGGCCCGGCCCGTTTCGGCGCAGTGGGAGAGCATGCTGTTGGGGCCCTGGAAGGGCAGCCCTCCCTCGGTATCGACGATTGTCTGCAGTCGTTCGGCGATTCGCTCAAGGCTGTCGGGGCCGGCGTACAGGGCCAGCGTCTCTACCGGTGCCATGGCCCCGTGGGATTCGAGCAGCTCGACGATTTCGCGGTGGCCATTGCGGTAGGCCCGCTGCACCGCTGTGGTGGTCGAATCGATTTTGTGGTCGGGGGTGGCGCCGTGCTCAATCAGAAGGCGGCATATATCCGTGTAGCCGTTCTCGGCGGCAAAGAGCAGGGGCTCGCCCAGTTTGGTTATGGGCTCGTCGTCGGCGCCCAGATGGCGGGTCGGTCCGTCGGGATGGAGACCGGCGGCCAGCAGCAGCCGGAGGATTTCGATGGCGTCTGTGCGTGCCGCCCACATGCCGGCGATGCTCAGCGCCTCCTCGCCAAAGACCTCGACCGCCGGGCCTTCGGCGTTTTCGACCAGGAAGTGAATGATCTCGACATGGCCGCCACGTACTGCACCGACAATCGGATAGGGGGGCGGTGCTACGAAGTGCACCGGTCGTGGAGCAACAGGCGCGGGCGTCGGGTAACCGCTTTCCGAGACAAGGCGCTGCACCGTGTCCAAATCGCCCAGACAACAGGCGGCGAACAGGTCGTATTTGGCCCCGTGCTCGATCAGGAGGCGCGCCATCGGCAGATTTGGATCTGGCCGGTCGAGGGCCAGCAACAGCGGCCGTGGGGCCAGCGGGGTCTCAAAGTCGACACTGGCCCCACGGTCGAGGAGCTCACCTACCAGGTTCTGGCGGCCCACCTCGATGGCCCGGTGGAGAGGCGCACGGCCGTCTTCATCGGTGCGGTCCAAGGGGGCCCCGTCGATGCTTGCGCGGACCCCATCGTCGTCGCCGTCGCGGATTGCCCGGCAGAGGGCCGTTGCTTTGGGGTCGACACCGAGCCGACGCTGGCTGAAGCGCTCGAAGACGCGCACGACTTCCTCATAACCGCGTTCGCGCGCCTGCTCCTCGGGGCGCGGGACGTAGTGGTCATAGGTGGGATCGGCGCCGGCATCGAGCAGGATATGGACGATCTCGGGGCGTCCGGCCAGGGCTGCGTCGTTGAGCGGCCGCAGGCCGCCGTGGTGCTGGCGCAGCAGGTCCGGTCGCTCGTCGACGAGGGTGCGCACCCGGGCTACGTCGCCGACGTTGATGGCGGTGCGCAGTCCGACTAAATTGAGGAAGTTGTCATCGCGGGACGGTGCCTTGGCACGCATAGTATTCTTCGCCATTTCTATGATCTCTTTCTCGAGCTGCCGGCGCGCCGAGCGCAGCCGGTTATTGACGGTGGCCAGCGGCATCTCCAGGAAATCGGAGATCTGCTGGTGGGTGTATTCACCCATGTAGAACAGGCTGGTCACTATCCGTTCTTCCTCGGGTAGACTTCGGACTGCGGTTGTCAACCAGTGCTCCCGCTGGTGCTGCTCGAAGTGCGCCGCCGGCCCCAGGTCTGGTGATTCGATCTCCGGCAGTGATTTTGGAGAAGCGATCGACTCCCGCTGCTTCCGTCGCATCCGGTCGCAGTGCTTGTAGACAACGCGGCGGAACCAGGCGGGGAAGGCTTGGGGGGTCCGGAGAGAGCCCAGATCGCCGAGAGCCGCGACAAAGGCCTCTTGGCTGGCGTCCTCGGCGGCGTGGAAATCGCCCAGAATGGAATAGGCGTAGCCCACCGCCATATCCTGGAAGCGGCGGACGAGTTCCTCCCGGGCGTCGGCGTGTCCCCTCTGGGCTCGCACCACTAGTGAGATGAGGTTTTCCATGTGGTCTCCGCAATGAAAGTGACCTGCTCTACACCTAAATGACCCTTTAAAGCCTACGAGTTGGTAAAAACATGGAATACGAAAAGCTCGACCAGCGCAAACGGCTTTTTGTCGACCGGGCCGATATCGAATTGCAGGAGAATATCGAGCGGGTTTTCCACCGGGCGCAAAAGCACTGCACCCATCCTGTGTTGCAACAGGCGGCGCCGTGGGAGAAAAATGGCGGCATGACGGCCGCGGTTATTTACGACCAGGAGGAAGGGGTCTTCAAGGCTTGGTATATGGCCGGTCATTACGCCGAAGGTGTTGGGCACGTGCAATGCCTGGCCACTTCTAAAGACGGCATCCGCTGGGAAAGGCCCAATTTGGGGCGGCACGAGGCGCTGGGTTCCAAGGACAATAACATCGTCATCCCGGCGACCTACCACGAAGGCCAGGATCACTGGGAAACGATGTTGAAGGATCCGCTCGATGCCGACCCGGCGCGGCGCTACAAGGCCATTGGCTGGTCGAGTCGCGATTGGCACGGGCCGCTGTCGGGTATTTATAGCGCCACCTCGCCCGACGGCATCGACTGGTCGCATTCGCCGGCGCCGATCTTTCGCTACCATCCGCGGCCCGGCAGCGACGATCTGGGGCCGGTGGGCGATGCGCAATCGCTGATGGTCGATAGTCAGCGGCGTCGCTACGTCGCTTTTTTGCGGGGGGTGCCCGAACGCCTGATGAGCGTCAGCGAGGATTTTGTCGAGTGGACGCGGCCGGCGCCCTTTCTGGCGCCGCTGCACGAAGAAGAAGCGCTATACAATAATACTGGTTTCAATTACGGGGCCCACTACCTGGGTATTCTCACCCATTTCAATAAACACCCGCTGGCCCAGACGCAGGACTTGAGCCTTTTGTGCAGCCGCGACGGCGACCACTGGCAGCGGGCGGCCGGCGGCCCCCTGGTGAGTTTGGGTGCCGTGGGTGAATGGGACCGCTTTCAACTTATGCTCAGCGGCGCCCCGCCCATTGCGGTAGGGGACAAGCTCTATATCTACTATCGCGGCACGGCGCGTCGGCACGCCAAAATTGCCCGGGAATTCGATCCGCGGCTCAGCCGTGACCAAGACCCGGGGAGCATGGGCATTGGCCTGGCGACATTGCGTCTGGATGGCTTTGCTTCGATAGGGGCCAGTTTTGACGGAGGGTGCCTCACCACTCGGCCCCTGGTGCTGGGGGGCGAGACGTTGTGGGTCAACGCCAAGGCCGATTACGGCCAGTTGACGGTGGAATTGCTCGATGCAGAGGACAAGCCCCTGCCCGGTTACAGGGCCGAGGATTGCGTGGCCGTCAATCAAGACAGTGTGGCCGTGGCGGTGCGGTGGGGTGATGGTCGGGGATTGGGCCCGTTACAGGGGCGGCCGGTGAAGATCCGCTTTGGTTTGTGCAACGCCCGGCTCTATGCCTATTGGTGCGGGTGAACGGTTCTGGGGGTGTCGGCCTCTGGCGGGCAGTGAGACCCGCTTGCGGCCTTCCCGGTCCCACCCGGCTGCGCCGCCAACCCGGCCTCCAGCTGCCCCGCCACCTCCCCCCACTGCCCGCCGGCCGACACCCCCAGGACCTGCGATGGCGCTCCTGGAGTGGCGAGGTCGTGCACTGCTAACACCGGCTGGTCGCCTATTTGGGTAGTTTGGTTCTCTTTCTTCGCCCGTTGGGTGTGGAACAGATTCATTGACAAATGAGTGGGTTGGCGGAAATTATACCATTGCTGTTTCCAGTCCCGCGGCGAAATTGCCAGGTGAATATAGTGGAGAAACTTATGGAAGCGATAAAAATGCAATCCGGCCCCGCCATTGAGGTGCCGAAAATAATCGACGACGACCAGGTCCAGTCTTTTGTAGATAATGGCTATTTGGTGGTCGAAGGGTTGATGGAGCCCAGTGAAGTAGCCGAACTCAAGAAGGATTTGCTGGCCGTGGCCCGGGGGCAATACCCCTGTAAGGGCCTCGAAGATATCCCAGCCAACGCCTCCGACCAGGAAATCCTCGAGACCATTCTCTGTATCCACCAGCCCCATTATGTCAGTCCGGTCATGGAGAAATACGTCCGCCACCCCAAAATTTGCGGCATCCTCAGCCAAATCACCGCCGCTCATTTGCCCTTTTGGGACGGTAGCGTCAAGTGCATGCAGTCGATGTATTTTGTCAAACCGCCCAATTTTCAGGGTCAGGCTTGGCACCAGGACGAGATCTATATACCGACCCGCGATCGCTCGCTGATTGGCGCTTGGATTGCTGTCGACGACGCCACGGTAGAAAGTGGCTGCCTGTATGTCGTTCCCGGATCGCACCGCCAGGGCTATCTGTACCCGCAGCAGCCACACGATAATCCCGACGAATTCGATTTCACGCCCGAGAGCTATGGCTTTGATGAGAGTCGGGAAGTGCCGGTGGAGGTGAAGGCGGGGGCGTTGGTCTTTTTCAACGGCTATCTGTTGCACCGGTCCCGCAAAAACCGCAGCCAGGTCTACCGGCGGGTCTTGGTCAACCACTATTGCAATTCCTGGAGCCTGCTGCCCTGGAGTCTTGAGGAGGGCGAACGGGTGGCCACCGCCGACCGGCGCAAAGTAGTGCCGGTGGCCGGGCGCGACCCCTATGCCTGGAAGGGCTATGAGGAAACGCCGCAATCGGTGCATTTGCGCCGCTGCAAAGCTGTGGAGGAAGTGGAGGCACGGCGCAGTTGAAAAAAATGGACCGGCATATTCTGCTGATCGACTGCCCCGACGCCAAGGGGCTGGTATACCGAATTACCGGCGTGCTCTATGAAGCGGGGGCCAATATTGTTGCCAACGGCGAATTTGTCGATGGGCGTCTGGGGCATTTCTTTATGCGCACCGAATTCTCCGGCGACTGCGACCACCAGGATCTGCAGCTTCGGCTGGAGGCTGTTTTGCCCGCGGCGGCGCGGTTGCAATTGAGCCGGCCGCGGCGCAAAAAGATTGTCCTGCTGGCTACCCGTGAGCATCACTGTCTGGGCGATTTACTGCTGCGCCACGCCCACGGCGAACTCGATGCCGCCATTGCCGCGGTGGTGAGCAACCGGCCCGATCTGGGCGAATTGGTGCGGCGTTTTGAGTTGCCCTTCCACTGCGTACCGCACCAGGACAAACCGCGCCAGGAGCACGAAGCCGAAGTGATGGCGCAGGTGGCGGCCTACGAGCCCGAATACCTGGTGTTGGCCAAGTATATGCGCATCCTGACGCCCCATTTCATCGATGCCTATCCCCGCCGCATCGTCAATATCCACCACTCTTTCCTGCCCGCTTTTATCGGCGCCAATCCCTACCGCCAGGCTTTTGAGCGGGGGGTCAAGATTATCGGTGCCACGGCCCATTTTGTCACCGACGACCTCGACGAAGGGCCGATTATCGCCCAGAGCGTGATTCCGGTCGATCACACCCACAGCGCCGCGGCCATGACCCAAGCTGGCCGCGACGTGGAGAAGGTGGTGCTGGCCCGGGCGTTGCAACTGGTTTTTGAGGAGCGGGTGATGGTCAGCGGCAACCGGACCATTGTTTTCGACTGAAAGCTTATAACTGGACTTTTGCAAAAATCAGGTGAGGGCAAGATGGTCCATAATCTTTGCGATCTCCCATTTAGCATCCGTTGCTTGTTGAATGGCCCAGGTCAGCGTCTTGCCCAAGACCTCTTTGGCAACGGCTCGACAGGCTTGGCCGATGGTCGTCAGCCGTTCTTGCGTCCACGCACTCGCACGGCGGGTGTGCATCTGGGCCATGAGCAGACTGTGCACTACGATTACGAGGTATGTGTGCCTGGTCAGGCCCTCGCCTGTACGCAGTTGACAGTCACCCAGACCCAGATGCTGCTTGCCGTCCCGGTGAAAGGTTTCGGTGCCGGTCCAACGTTGCCGATAGGTTTTGAGGATGGTGCTGACGTGCCAGTGAATTCGATTGGTGATCAGGATCTTGGCGGGCTGGCGGCCGTTTTTTCGGTCCCACAGAATCACCAGGCGGACCGGATGATCCACGTCGGGGATCGAGACGATTTTGGTGAAATACCACTGCAGCTTAGTCCCCGAAACGACCGGCCGTCGGTCGGGGGCTAACAGACGGCGGGCTAAGCGATTCACCGCCAGTTTGTGGCCGTTCCACCACAGGGTTCGGTTAGGCTTTCAAGTCGCCCACATAGGTCCGCTCCAACCCCTGGATATGGTTGAGAATCGCGGCGTTGGTAAAATAGCTGTCGAAGGTAAACGACCCCGGAATAGCCTCGGCTACGACCCAGTCAATGAGCTCTTTACAGAGGGTCGTATGATCTTTAAACCCCTCGGGATCGGCTTCTTTCTTGCGGAAGCGGCGAAACTCCAGCGGATAGTATCGGCCCGATGGACACACATAGTTGGCGATGAGATAATCATGGGCAATGACGTAGCGCTGGTCGGCATGATCCCACAACCAGCCCACATCCTCAATCAACTCACCCGTATGGGTGATCAGTGTATTGTCGATGGGAATAACGCCCCTCGTCGCATAGCGCGTGGCCGGTTGCCCTTGCAGCCAGGCCAGGCGCTGCCGATTCAACTGCTGGGCATCCCACGGGGCCTCATTCAGCCAACGATTGAGACAGGATTGATCCGTCGTCTCGACAAATTCGGCGTTAATCGACGAGACATTCTTGCGTTGGGCCACCAGCAAACCCGTCAGGTATTCGCCAAAATGACGCCGCTCAGGCGCGTTGGCAAACACCCCACCCCAAGTGTCAACCGCTTCTTCAACCACCGTGGGAAAGCCGATAATGGCAGGCATGGCATCCAATCCGAGACAGGGGGTGGGGAATGACTACATTTTGCACCAATTAATGCATACTAACCGCGTTTTGCAAAAGTCCAGTTATAAGAATAGTATGCAGAAACACTATCGGGTGTATTAAACGACATTCTTTTTCCCTGAACGAAGAAATTCTAAGAAATTAATACCTTCCTTGGTTTCATCTAATCTTGTTTTCACCCTATTTATCATCCTTGTTCTCGTGATGGGGTTGTCAGTAATCCATCTTCTCTAGTTGTTTCCGGTCAGCTTTCTAATGGGCACCGTATTGTTGCTCTTCCCTCTAGGCCAGAGATTGGTGATGGAATTCGTTGTTTTCTTAGGCGGACATAGATAGGATTCAGACGGTTAGATTTAAGGAGTGTCAATAGATCAACTACTATTGTGCGCTATGAATACCTTGACGTTTTGATGTTGCCCTAGCTCACTACATAATATTGCTCCTCAGAAGGACATACGAAATTCCGTAAAATCAAAATTTCCTATTCCCCGGGATTCGCAGTAGGACAACCTAAACCGAATGTACAAGAAAAGCTTACGTAAAAATACGCTCGTTGGATCACCTCACTAGGGGAGACTAAGGTGAAAAAGACAATCACTACAGAAATTTTCGTCGCATACTCTCAGTGCCCGAGGAAGGCTTATCTGTTATTGGAGGGTATGGAGAAAGGGAAGCCACACGAATATGTAGAAATTCTGGATATACAGAAAAAACAAAATCGTAACGATTACCTTAATTTCCAGAGCACTAAAAATACGGGTATTCCATTTTCTGTGGAAAGTATGAGAGGAAAGAGTGATCTGCTTTTAAGAGCTACTTTAAAATCAGATGATCTACATGCGTATTGTGATGCCCTGAATAAGGTCAAGACAAGCTGTTCGTTAGGTCGATTCAGTTATGAGCCAGCTTTGGTTATTGGAACACAAAAAGTCACCAGGAAAGAGAAAAACCAACTTAATTTTATTGGGCTTGTTTTGGATAAAATACAAGGCAGGCTTCCTGCAAGTGGATCCATTATTTCGATGGGTGGAAAACGTCATAGAGTGAAGCTTGAAAACCATTACAAGGCAATTATACCAGCAATCCAAACACTAAGAGATTGGATTAATCATCCTCACAGGGAGCTTCCACCAGCAATTCTCAACAAAAACTGTCCTTTTTGCCCTTTTAAAGTAGATTGTGAGAAGGAGGCACGCGAAAAGGATCATCTGAGCTTACTTCGTGGAATAAGCCAAACAGAGATTGAAAAACATAATGAGAGAGGTATTTTTACAGTTACGCAACTCTCTTACACTTATCGTCCAAGGAGGCAAAGAGAATCGAAAAGCAAGATAGCTACGAAATTTTACTATTCGCTAAAGGCGTTAGCGATCAGAGATAAAAAGGTCTATATAGTACAGAAACCCCAACTCGAGCAACTTGAAACAGCCATATTTCTTGATGTTGAAGGAGATCCTGATAGAGATTTGTATTACTTGATTGGTGTGATAGTTCACCATAAAAAGGTTATCACTAAGTATTCATTTTGGGCTAATACGGAAGAAGATGAGGTTGAAATATGGAATCAGTTTATCAAATTGATCGACCGATATAAAGGCTTCAAAATTTTTCATTATGGTAATTACGAAATTATCTTTATTAAGAGAATGATGAAGAAATATGGGATAGAAAACCAGGATTGTATAGACTATATATTGCAGAATTCTATAAATGTCTTGAGCCTCATTTATAGCAACATCTACTTCCCGATCTATTCAAATTCTATAAAAGATATAGCCACTTATTTAGGGTATTCATGGACAGATAAAGATGCTTCTGGAATTAAAAGTCTTGTATGGAGGAAAAAGTGGGAATTAGAAAATCATGAATATGTAAAGCAAAAGTTAATTTCATATAATCAGGATGATTGCATGGCTTTACATGTAATTCATAAATACATATCAGAAATACTAAAAGGAAGAGATCAACAAGGTGGTCGCCTAGATTTTTCCTTGGTTGAAGAAATACCAGGCAATCCAAGCTATAAGTTTGGGAAAATTGAATTTGTCTTAGATGAGTTTGAACATATCAATCAATGTGCCTATTTCGATTACCAAAAGGAAAAAATCACTTTACGACATAGAAAAAAACCTAATCATAAATTAGTTAAAAAGAGGAGACTGTCTCCAGTATCAGGAAGAATAAACAAAATAATAGAATTGCCACTGGCAGAAAATTGTCCAAGATGTCAAAGTCTAAATTTATATAAACATGGGATCGCAAATAGGCTTGTTTACGATCTAAGGATATCTGATAGTGGAGTAAAGAGATGGATCACAAAGTACATCTCAAAGAGATTTCAATGTAGAACGTGCGGCTATTCGTTTACACCTAAAGAATTTTCTGAATTAATGAAATTTGGCTGGTGTTTATTTATTTGGGTAGTGTTTCAGATTGTAGCATTGAGGCAAACATATACTGTTATTACTACAAATCTTCGATCTTCCTTTGAACTTGATTTTGAAACTCAGATTTGCACTCGGGCAAAATCTTACGTCTCTCAATATTATCACGAAACATATAGACAGATTTTACGAAACCTGATCCAAGGAGATCTGGTCCAAGCAGACGAGACTACTTGTAAAATAAAGAAATCAAAGCACTATATTTGGGTGATTTCTAGTTTCTCTAATGTATTTTTTTTCTATTCGCCGACTAGTGGTCTAATTTTTATTATTTGATGGATGCGTTAAAAACGCCGATCTTTGAGAATGCTTGTCCTCTCTCTCTCATTCAAGGAAGTTTTTCCATGCCATCCAAACGCTACCACGTCCTATTAAGCGAAGCGGAGCGGGCCTATTTATCCGAGCTCATCTCCACCGGTGTGTCGTCGGCGCAAAAACTGACGCGCGCCCGGATTCTGCTCAAAGCCGATCAAGCCGGCTGGACCGATGCTCACATCAGCGCGGCGTTAGAGGTGAGTCGGCCCACCGTCGAACGGGTGCGCAAAGCCTTTGTCGAACAGGGCCTGACCGGGGCCCTCAACCGCAAGCCCCGGGTCCGGCCCGGCAACCAGAAGTTTGATGGCCGGCACCAAGCCCAGCTCAGTGCGCTGGCCTGTGCACCGGCCCCGGAAGGGCGTAGCCGATGGACCTTGCAGTTATTAGCCGACCAGATGGTGCAGCTGGAACACGCCGCCTCGATCTCGAAAAGTAGTGTGCGTGGGTTGCTAAAAAAAACCAACTCAAACCCTGGTTGAAAAAACAATGGTGTATTCCGCCCGAGCAAAACGCCGCCTTTGTTTGCGCCATGGAAGAGGTCCTCACCCTCTACCATCGGCCTTATTCGGCGGGGCATCCGGTGATCTGCTTTGATGAAGCGGGCAAGCAACATCTCAAGGAACAGTGTCATCCTTTGCCGCTGGAGGCGGGGCAACCCCGGCGGTATGATTATACCTATGAACGGGCGGGGGTCAGTAACCTGTTTATGCTGTTTGCCCCCTTGGAAAACTGGCGGCATGTGAAAGTCACCCATCAACACACCATGATCGACTTTGCCCAGTGTATGAAAGAGCTCAGCGATACGCATTGCCCCCACGCCGAACACATCACGGTCGTGTTGGATAATCTCAGTACGCATAAACCGGCGGCCTTGTATCACGCCTTTGCGCCCCATCAAGCCCGTCGCCTATTGGATCGATTGACGTTTGTTTATACCCCCGTGCATGGCAGTTGGCTCAACATGGCCGAAATTGAATTGAGTGTGCTCCAACGACAATGTCTGGATCGGCGCTTACCCGATCAAGCCAGCCTAATGAAAGAAGTCGCCGCCTGGCAAGAGCAACGTAATCAAGCCGCCTGTACCATCGACTGGCGTTTTACTACGGACGAGGCACGCATCAAATTAAAACGACTCTATCCATCCGTTAATAAAAATTGAACCACTAGAGAAGGAGATACTATCAAGGATTTGTTGGATGGGTTCAAAGGGGTCTTAGTCTCTGATTTCTATGGCGCATACGATTCCATTCCGTGTGATAAGCAGCGATGCCTAATCCACCTTATTAGAGACATGAATGACGACTTGAAGAATAACCCTTTTGATGATGAGTTGAAAACAGTGATTAAAGCTTTTAGTGAGTTATTGCAAAGAATTGTGTTGACAATTGACAAATTTGGACTCAAAAAAAGGAACCTCAATAAACATATGGCCCAAGTTAGCAAGTTCAATAAAAAGATCTTTGAGAAAGAATATCAGTCCCAAGTGGTGAAGAGCTATCAAAAAAAGTTCAAAAAATACCAAGAGCAGCTTTTTACCTTTCTTAACTATGATGGCATTCCTTGGAATAATAACAATGCCGAACATGCAATTAAGGCCTTTGCTCTATATAGAAAAATCAATAATGGATATTATACAGAGAAGGGAATTGCAGAATACTTAGTTCTGCTGAGCATTTACAAAACGTGTTTATATAGAGGACTAGATTTCCTTAAATTTATGCGATCTCAAAAAGTAGATATTGATGAGTATACAAGGGAATTGGGCAAAGGTGCGACAATTAGGTAGAAACAGCACCTAGAAAATCCAGGGAAATACTGGCCGATATGAGGAAACTACGTTTATGAACGAACGGAGAGTTCGCCGAGAAACAGAAAGGGTCGTCAAAAAGCTATTAAAGATTGTATCCAGGTACGAAACCATTGGCAAGGGGTAGTTGGAGACGATCCTCCACGCGATCCTGGTGCTCGTCCGCAAGAATACAGGCGTAGATAACCAAGGCATTTGGATAAAACGCCTAAAGTGCTCCAAGATCTTCCCAGTGAATACGGCCAATTGCCTGAGGATATGAGATCCTGGGAGGAGGTGATTGCATACATTTACACCAAGCATTTACGGGAATTGGGTCTTTTGTAAACTGTACCAAATAATTGCCGTCAACTCTCTGTCTTGACCGTTGGCAATAAAAAGCAATTTGTTGAATAGGAAGGGGAATTCGCATGGGTGTCCAGGCCAAGTTGGTGGATATCATAGATGGATTGGAATCCCAATCGAATGAATGTACTGCCTTCTTCCGCAAGCAGACTGGTGAAGTGGTTATTATTTCAGATGAAGAATTACGGGCGGCAGAAAACGAAGAGTCCCTTGAAGACTACCCGGCCTGGCAACAAGATATGATTCAGTCGGCCCAGGATATATTTGAAAATCCTGATGGCTATTTTGAACTCCCTTCTCAGTATGAAATCCATGAATACGCCCTCATGGAACGCTTCGGTCTTTCCGTTGAGCATCAGGGAATTGCCGAGGAATTACTCTCAGCAATAAAGGGAAGGGGGGCTTTCCGGCGATTCAAGGAGGCCATCCACCGCCTCGAAGTAGCGGATGTGTGGTATCAGTTCCGAACTCAGGCCTTGCACGAGATCGCTATCGAGTGGTCCAAAAAGCATGGAATCGACTATATCGATGGCTAATATGCGCTGTTGGCTATGGATCCATTTTGTCCTGATGTAAAGATCATTTGTGGGCGGACTCACAGACGGTAGCTGAGGAAGTTCTTTCCGATCCCACGTGAAATTCCAAATATGTCTAGGAATTTAGGAACTATGCCCCAGTAATGAAGGTAATTCGTTCATAGTATGAAAAACCGTAGCTCCCGCTTTTGCCAGTACTTTTGAATCTTCGTCCTCAGCATACCCAAATACCTTCATACCAGCCGCCCTGCCCGCAATCACGCCCGAGGCTGAATCCTCGATAACCGCGCAGGTTTCAGGTGGAAATCCGAGGGTGGATGCGGCATAAAGGAAGAGATCGGGATGAGGTTTGGGCCGTTCGACATCCCAGGATGTGAAGATAGAATTATTGAAGAACGGCGTGAACTCGACCAGTTGGAGTACAAACGAAACACGCCCTGGTGGAGATTGGGAGGCTACGCACATAGGGACGTTTTGGGATTTAAGGGTCTTTAAAACGGAGTGGATCCCTGATACTGGTTTAAGGTCGCGAGCAAAATGGGCTGCAGTTTCCATGCCAAGATCATAGAGCCAGTCTGGCGGCGGCGTTTGTTCGATCTGGCCCTCTAGCATCTGTTTGATGTCCGCAAGCGTTTTACCTTTGAACATCGAACGAGACGCTTCGGGGGATAACTCCAGGGCAAACCGTTTCCGGCAATAGGCTGATTCTACCCGATTACAGATTGGCTCGCTGTCTACGAGTACGCCATCGCAATCAAAAATAATCAAAGAGAAATCGGTCATTATTATATCCTATTGATTGGATGCTCGAATCCTCGGAGGTGGGCTGCCCATAGGTGCCCGTATCGAACATGGCCCGAAATGGGTGACGGGAAGACCGCAGGTTTTCTATCTCTCGACGCTCAATGCCTCAAAGGCGTCCTTGGGATTCCGGTACTTCAAATACGACATGGGTGTCTCATTCAGCCAGAACGATACATCATACGGAGAAACGTCCCGTTCGACCAGACGCGTCTTGGCCATGAAGACCAGGTCGTTCATCGAGCCAGTGACGGATCGATTGAGTGCTTTCGAAAAAGTGACGCTCTCCATTGAGGGGATGATCCATCGCTCGTATCTGAAGCAGTAGCCATCGTCCCAGATGAATTCACCCATGTAGCTGGTAATCCGATCCAGAAATTGCCCATCATTGGTTATGCCTCGACCGAACATGACCATGGAATAGAGGGTAGCTGTATTAGTGATGAGAATATACTGAGTCCGATCCGCCGAGAAGAGATGCGTCGACCAATCAGCAAAGGGATTCGGATCCAGGGGCAGCGGTTTTGGTGGGGGCAGGTGAATTTTTTTGCCCAATTTGGCGGAGACGCGGACGATCATGTTCCCTTGCCTACGGGGTTGACACTGTGAAATGGGAAATCCAATGGGACAAGATGCGGTATTTGGCCCAGTCTTTCAAGGCGGAAGGGGTTTGCTGCGATAGAGGATTTTGGTGAAATGTGAAAAATGCGGTACTATTTTTGCTTCTGGACTACGAACATGAGAAAACGATGTGAAAAACTATAAAGTATATGCTTAGGTTACTCCTTCAATCTTCACTTTTCCACTGACCAAACCAGCGAACAGGTCGTCATATTCATCGCGGTCAATCGGCAACTCCACATTCTTCTTTCTTACCCCCGAAAGCACAATCGCGTTGATGAGCTCCAGAGTAGTATGAGCACTCTCCCCGTTGGTAATCGGTTCACCTCCATCAAGGCAGGCGTCAATAAAACTATCAAGAAGTGATGGTGAACTCGCTTCGCTACAGTCAATATCCTGCCAATCAGGCTCAGGTTGACCAGTAACAGAATCCCCCCCTTGAATTATTTCGGTAACAGGGTGATCATAAAGTCCTAAACGAAAGACTTGAGGAATGTGAACGTTAGCGTTTTTCTCGTCCTGGAACAGGATAGTACCATTTTCACCAGCGAACTGACGATAATTGAGCCGGTGACTCACTGTGCTGAGTTGGACATTAGCAAATGCGCCAGTTTCAAAGCGAATATTGGCTATGGCCGTATCTTCGACCTCATGGCGATGGGCACGGTTGTAGATCATGGCTGAGACTTCCACTGGTTTTCCTAGGAGCCAACAGAGCAGGTCGAGATCGTGGCTGGTCTGGTTCATGAGTACCCCACCACCAGAGAGGCGCCAGGTACTGCGCCAGATATCGCGGTCATAGTAGGATTCAGGGCGATTTTCAAGCCACTGCCAGAAAACACGGTAGACCGGACCAAGCTTGGGTAATAGTTCTTTAAGTCTGACGTTGCCTGGGAAGGTGCGGTAATTATGGCCTACAGCCAATACACGCTCTTTTTCCTTGGCGATATGCACCATCTTATCAGCTTCAGAAACACGCATAGCAATGGGCTTTTCGACGAAGACATGGTGATCTCTGGACAGGGCATCGAGCGCCATTGGTGCGTGGAGGTGGTGCGGTGTGGCAAATATAACCGCGTCTAATTTTTCTGCATCAAGCATTTCGCGGTAATCAGCGTAGGGCTTTGCTTTGTATTCACTTTCAGCATTTGAGCGCAATTCAGGATTGATATCAGCCACAGCGACTAAGCTCGTGCGCTGGTGATCAGCAATGGCTTTAACATGTTGTTTGCCAATTCCTCTGAGACCGACGACAGCGGTGCTGAGTAGAGCCATGGTATTTCCTTTCATCCAGCGAAAAATATTAGTCCTGGTGATGCGTCCAATAGGCTGAAGTCTTGTAAGGCTTCTTTGATACTAATCCTAATTTTTTCAAACAGTTAAGATAACGATGGGCAGTGTCATAACTGGTGTTTAGTAGCTTGGCACATTGCCTGATCGTAAGCGGGCCTTCTTGTTTAAGGTGTTTGAGTAGTTGGCGTTGCCCGGGAAGTAGGTTGATGTTGAGATAGCGTATGACAATAGGTTGCCTATTGTCAGTTCCGGTCCAGAGGCAATTCGACGTGCTTTTTGCGCACCCCAGACAGAATGATGGCATTGATCAATTCCAGGGTGATCAGGGCGCTGGCACCGCTGCTTATGGGTTGGCCGCCATCGAGGCAGGCGTCGATAAAGCTGTCGAGCAGACTGGGCCCGGTGGCGTCGCCGCAGTCCACCGGGCGCCAGTCGGGTTGGGGCTGGCCGGTGGGGGAGCCGTCCTGGATAATGTCCGCGATCGGCCGATCGTAGAGACCAAGGCGGAAAACCTGCGGTATATGGACATTGGCGTTGATTTCGTCCTGAAAGAGAATAGCGCCTTTGTCGCCGGCGAATTGGCGGTAGTTGAGGCGGTGGCTGACTGTGCTGAGTTGCACATTGGCCAGGGCGCCGTTGGCAAATTCGATATTGGCGATGGCGGTATCCCTTATTGCAGATCATGGCAGATACGGATACGGGTTGGCCGACCAGCCAGCACAAAAGGTCCAGGTCGTGGCTGGTCTGGTTCATCAGTACGCCGCCGCCGGCGTGGCGCCAAGTGCAGCGCCAGATATCGCGTTGGTAATAGGCTTCGGGCCGGTTTTCCAACCACTGCCAGAAAACGCGCTGCAGCGGTCCCAGTTGGGGCAGCAACTGCTTGAGTTTAATATTGCCGGGAAAGGTGCGGTAATTGTGGCCCACGGCCAAGATGCGGTTCTTTTTTTGGCTAGAGCGACCATTTGTCAATTTTCAGTGATAGTGTACCACCCCTTTTTCACCCAAGGTGTACCACTAGGTAGCCTTTTGTGGGGTCCCTTCTGCGAAAAAAAGAAGCGATTCTGAGGGCTTAGTCGGTTTTCATCTGGACCTCCTTTTCCAGTCGTTTTCGGCCTTGGGCCCGGAAACTGGTCCCGTCCAAGACGAGGATTTCGGCATGATGAGCCAAGCGATCCATGCCGGCCGAGGCCAGCAGCGGATCGCCAAACAGCGCCGGCCATTCGGTGGGGGCCCGATTGCTGGTGAGCATGATGGAGCCCTTTTCGTAGCGCTCGTTGATCAGGTCATACAGATCTTCGGGGCCGGGCGGGGCCAAGGGTTTGAGGCCAAAATCATCCAGGATGAGCAAATCCGGCCGCAGATAGCCCTGCAGTCTCCGCTCAAAGGAGTGGTCGGCTCGTCCCGCGTGGAGGTGTTGGAGGACCTTGTGGGTATTGCCGAAAACCACATCAAAGCCCTGCCGACAGGCCTCGTGCGCCAGGGCTTGGGCCAGATGCGTTTTACCCGTCCCGGTGGGGCCACACAGCAGCACATTCTTTTTTTGGCGGATGTAGTTGCCCGTGGCCAGCTCCAAGATTTCCTGGCGATTAAGCTTGGGATTAAAACTAAAATCAAAGGCTTCCAGGGTCTTGGTGGTATTGACCGTGGCGCGCCGCAGCCGTAGAGCCAACTGTTTTTGCGCCCGGCGCTCGACCTCATCTTCGAGCAGATGCGCTAGGAAATCGACGTAGGAGGCCTTTTCTTTAATGGCCTGTTGATTGCGGCTTTCCAGCGTATCGAGGATGCCCGACAGGCGCAGTTGCTTGAGCGGGGCGGCCAATTGGTGCATTAGGTCCATGTCAGCCCGCCTCTCAAATGGCCGAGTAATTCCTCGGCCGTACGGACGAAACGGTGGGCCGGCGGGGCTGCGTCAGGGGTCGGATCGCCTTGGTTTTCCAGGCCCTGGGTGAGGATGCGCCGGATGGTGGAATAGGCCGGATCGTCAAAGCGCACGGCCCGAGCACAGGCCGCTTCCAAGCGGTCGGCGCCCACCTGACTTTCCAGGCGCAACAGGCGCCGGGCCGTGGGCAAGCGCTCCAACACCGGATCGGTCAGCCAGCCCTCGACCACGTGCTGGGTGGCCGGCCCAATCTGCTGGGCTAAGTGCCGGCACTCGGGGCGTTGCCACAAGACCCCGGCCCGTTTGTGGTCGGGTATATGGTCCGGATGGGTCTGCCGCTGACCCGGTTGGTGGGCCCGGGGATGGGTGGTGACTAACTGATGGTCCGAGGTATAGATGCGCAGCTGCTGCCCCGTGTCCCGCAGGTAGACCGGCTGATGGACCAGCCGAAAAGGCACCGAGTAGTAGGCTCGATTAAAGACGACGTAGCCATCGCGGTGGACCTTGGCTTGTTTCCAGGCGGCCAGCTCATAGGGGCTGGTCGGCAGGGGCTGCAGGACCGCTTTTTCGGTCTGCTGGAAACGACTCCCCGGCTTTTCCTGGGTCGTCCCGTGCACCCGCTGGCCCGCTACCTGCTCACACCAGCGGAGTACGTCTTTATTGGCCTGGGCCAACGAGGTGGGCGCCCGACCGGCCAGAAAGTTGCGTTTGACGTAATGGACGCCGCCTTTTTCCACTTTGCCCTTGTGCTGGGGGGTACGCGGCCGGCACGGGGCCACTAAAAAGCCGTAATGGGCGGCGCACTCGGCATAGGCGGGGTGCAACTGCGGCTCGGTGGCATGGGCCCGCAGCACGGCGGCTTTGAGATTATCGACCACCACCCGGTGGGGCACCCCACCTAAAAAGGCAAAGGCCTGCCGATGCAGATAAATCCAGGTGGCAATCTGTTGGTCAAACACCAACTCGACATACTGGTGCCGACTCCAGGACAAGGTCATGACAAAGGCCCAGCTCTTGCGCAGTTGGTCGGTGAGAGGATCGAGCAAGCGGCCGGCATAGCCAAAATCGACCTGGGCCTCCTGGCCGGGGGCCGTCTCAATCCGCACCGGCACGTCCGGAGCGACCGGCTCCTGCTGCCGTACAAACCGGTACACCGACGAGTAGCTGCCGGTATACCCTTGGGCCTGCAAGCGCTGGTAAATGGCCGCCATCTCGACCCCGGCTTTCCGCCACTGGTGGACCTGAGGGGCAAAGGGCGCCACCAGCGAGACATTTTGCGCCGGGGCCGTCTGCTCCAGCGTAGTATCCAACCGAGTATGGATTTGGGCCGGCGATAGCATGGGGCCCTCCAACAGACCCTGGGCTTGCGCCCAGAGCCGATACTTTTTGACGGTATTGCGGTGCACCCCCAGCGCGCGCTGGATATGCCGGTCGCTGTCGCCGGCGCGTAGGTGCTGCACTAAACGGTGAATCTCCATCGGGGCTTTCCTCCTGCCTGGCATGACATCCCTCCATCGGCCAATCTCCACGGGGAGTGAAAGGGGCCTGGGAAGGATAGGAATGATGCAGAAGAAACACCTACTCACAACGGCGGGGTGGTACACTATAGGCGAAAACTACCCGGTACAATATCGATGAAAAATGACAATATTGCCGGGAAAGGTGCGGTAATTGTGGCCCACGGCCAAGATGCGGTTCTTTTTTTGGCTAGAGCGACCATTTGGTCGGCCTCGGAAACGCGGTTGGCAATGGGTTTTTCGACGAAGACGTGGAGACCGGCTTCCAGGGCTTCCAGGGCCATGGGGGCGTGCAAGTGGTGCGGTACGGCCAGGACCACGGCGTCGAGTTGGGCGTTTTCGAGCAGGTGGCGGTAGTCGTCGTAGGATTGGACCCCATGGGTCTGGGCCGCTTCGGTGCGCAACTGGAAATTGATATCGGCCACCCCCGCCAGCCGGGCGCGGGAGTGTTGGGCCAGATTTTTAACGTGCTGGCCGCCGATGCCCCGGAGGCCGACTACGGCGATATCGAGTTGGTTCATATTATTCCTTTACACCTTTACAATAGATGGCGGGCAAAAGTCCGCACCCAGCGCTGCTGGTGGTGCGGCCGGTCGTTTATGTCAATGGTGAGATCGATGGTCAGGTGAAAGGCGGTTGCCGTAGAGCGCAGGGTGCAGCTGGCGTCGATCTGGTAGTGGCCGTCGCTGCGGACAATGCGCCGGCGGTGGCTGCCGGTGGCCACCACATCGGCCGGATCGCGGTTGTTGGCCCATACTTCCAGCAGGCGTTGGCTGGTCAGGTCGGTGCTGTCGTTGGGATGGCTCAAATCACAGGTATGGGTTTTGAGGCCGAGGCGGTCGCCCAATAGATCGTGGACGATCTGCCAGGGGGGTTGGTCGGGGGCCAGGCGGTATACCTGGGTGTCGTCGCCCGGGGCGAAACGGGCCTCGTCTGCGGGCAGCTCCAAAGGGCCGGCCGGCCGTATAGGCACGGTCGGCAAGATCAATTGGGAGGCGTGATCGGCGCTGCGGTAAATGCGGTTGGTGCCCAGGTACGGGGTGGGCCACAAATTGGGGAAATCGGCACTGCACACCGACAGGCGCAGGCGGTGGCCGGTTTGGAAGCGCCAGGCGGTGGCATCCAATTCAAAGGATAGTTGGTAGATCTGCTCGGGGTCCAGGGCTTCGGGGTCGGTCAGGGAGTTGCGCCGGGTGGCGTTGAGGACACCGGTGCAGACCAGGGCGGAGGTGCCGTCGGGGGCCACATCCGCAAGGCGGGCGACAAAGGCCATGACCGGCGCCGTCGATTGGACGTAGAGCTGCACGCTCGGGCGGCCGAGGATTTCCACCGGCTCGTCCAGCGACGGGGTGGTATAGGTGGGGCCGTGAATTTCGTCGGGCCGCTGGTCGGCGGGTAAACCAAAGGGCACGCCGCCGCTCCACAGACCGCCGCAGAGGCCGACGGTGGGGCGGTATTGGTATTCGTCGAAGGCGCCTGTGTCCGTCGCTATGTCCTCTACCGTCAGTGCTTCTTCCAATAAGCAACCGCCTGGGGCCAGATGCAGGGTAGTGGGCTGGCTGCCTTTGGGGAGCAGATTCTCTTCGCTGCGCCAATAACCGCTGGTGTCCTTGCGGTATGGCTGGGGCTCGTCGTAGGTCTGGACGTAGACCTGCACCGGCGGTTCGTCGGGTATACCGTTGTCTTCGCCTTTGAGATAGTGGTCGCACCAGCGGACAATTTCGGCCAAGTGGTCAATGCGGGGGCCGGGGATGGCGATGTTGGGGCGGGCGTGGTTCCAGGGACCTATGAGCAGTTTCTTCGGAGTCTGCAACTGGTCGTAAGTACTCAGCGGCGGGTTGGGGTAGCCGTCGCGCCAGCCGCCGATCATAAAGACCGGTATTTCCACCTGATCATAGCGGCCTTTCAGGCTGCCCGGGCGCCAGTAGTCGCCGTCGGTCTGATGGCTTAGCCATTCGAGGATATAGGGCGTATTGTGAGTCAGGTGCTGTTCCCAGATATCGGCCCAGGCCGCGCCGCTGTACTCGGGGTAGGGGGGCATGGCGTTCATGCCTACCATGGAGATGCCGTAGGCGCCGATATCGTAGTAGCAGCGCAGGGCGCCGCCGCGGTAGTGGCAGTCGTCGGTATAGCGGTCGTCGGTGAAGTAAATGGGCATGATGGTCTTGAGGGCGGGTGGGGCGTGGGCCGCCACCTGGACGCAGGTAAAGCCACCGTATGAACCCCCGGTCATGGCGATGGCTCCCGAGCACCAGGGCTGGCGGGCCAGCCAGGCAATGGCCTCCACCGCGTCTAGCTGTTCGCGCAGGGTATACTCGTCGGTATTGATCCCGGCGCTGGCGCCGGTGCCGCGACAGTCGAGGCGGGCGCCGATATAGCCGTGGCGGGCGAAGTATTGGTGCTGGCCGCTATAGGGCGGGGTGTCGTCCTTGCGATAGGGGATGTATTCGAGAATGAGAGGGCGCGGGGTTTGCTGCCAGTCGGGGTCGTCGGGCAGGTGCATATCGAGGGCCAGGCGGACGCCGTCGGCCATGGGGATTTCAACGTTTTTGACGCAGCGGATTCCATCCTGGGGCGGTAGGGGCAGCATGGGCTATTCCTCGGTTGGGTAGGAGCCTTCCATTAGCTGGTGCCAAAAGGAAGGGGCGGGCCGGTGGTCGTCTATGACGACGCGTTCGCCGCTATCGCAAAAGTCATAGAGCAATTGGGTCAGGGGCAGGGGGAAATTGCTGTCCTGGGCGGCGCGCAGAAAGTAGGGCAATTCGCGGAATTTTACGCCGATTTCGTCGCCTTTACCCGCCGCTACCGCACGAGTGGTCTGGGCCAGGTCGCGGCGCCAGCGCCCTTCTGAGCCCAGGGCCTGTAGGAGAATCTCGGGCGCGACGCCGTCGCGAACGCCAAAAGCGAGGGCTTCCAGATGGGCGGCGTGGACCAGGCCCATCATGAGCTGATTGACGCCTTTGACCACCTGGCCGGCTCCGGAAGGGCCGCAATAGGTGATTTTGTCGGGGTCGCCCAGTACTTGCAACAGGGGCAAGTGTTGCTCGAACAGGTCCTGCTGGCCCCCGGCAAACATGAACAAGGTGCCCTTTTCGGCGCCACCGGGACCGCCGCTGACGGGTACGTCGAGCAGGGCCGCCTGCTGTTGGGCCAATGCCGCGGCCAGGCGCCGGGTTTCGGGTGGGGTGGTCGTGCCTAGGTCGATAAAGACTTGGCCAGGTCGGGCCAGAGGCACCAGGTATTGATCGGTCAGGGCGACAAAGGCATCGGACGAAGGCAGGCTGGTCAGGACAATGTCGCTAGCCGCCAAAAGAGCGGCGGTATCGGAGCTGGCCAGGGCGCCGTGTTGTTGCGCGGCGGCCAGGCGCTCCGTGTCTAAGTCGGCGGCGTGGACAGTATAACCGGCGGCCAGGAAATTGCGCGTCATGGGGCCGCCCATAGCGCCCAGGCCGATAATGCCGAGAGTAGCTTTGGGAGAGGTGGCAGACATGGGAAAACTCCTGTAGAGAGGTTTGTCGGCGGTTGAATAGGTGGGGATTAGCTTCGGCGAAAAATGGGGGGCTTGGCAAGCGGAGAGGAAGCGCGTTTATCCTGTAGGGGCAGAGCGTCTCCAACAATGGGTTAAAATCGACAACGCCACGGTTATTCAGGTGGATGTCTTGTATAGGCAAACACAATAAATTTGCCAAATAAATAGTCGGTATATTTCTTCAGAATACCTATATATAGTCAATATCCCCAGGGCGGTGTCTGATGAGCAGAATATCCAAGCTATTGCAGGGAAGTGTCTTGCTACTAGTATTGGTCGGCAGCGCCCAAGCCCATGTCGGCGACCAGGTGTTCCCCATCTACGAACTAGCCGACGGAGATCTGGAGGCCATTGATTTGCGAGACGGACAGGTCTCCGAGTGGGAGCAACTGATCGGCGGACCCACTTTAAGCCCTGGAGCATTTGTCGCCTATCCCGATGTGGGCCAAGTTCCAGCGTACGATCCCGACGATTTGGACTACCGGATTTGGCTGGCCTGGCATCGATCGACCCAGCGAATTTACGTGGCCACCCAGCGCATCGACGATGTCCATATCGCCTATGCTGGAGAAGAGCCCGAAGAGCGCATGTGGCGGTACGATATCATCGAATTTATGGTTGACGGCGATCATTCGGGTGGGACCTATCACGCCTTTCACATTACAGAGGACGATAACCCGCCCGACGGAGACTTGCTCAATGGGCGCACAGCGCAACATTTTTGGGCCTCGGCCAGTGCGCCCGGCGGCCGGCCCGTATGGTATTTTGGGGCCGGCAACGACTGGGTGACACGCCTGCCCTACGCCGATGGCGGCGGTGGCTCTCAGGGGGTGAACCCGACGACCACGGCGATTGAATTTTTCGTCACCCCGTTTGACGATTTGGTCTACGACCGGCCCGACAGCAGTCGGGTATCGACTCTGTATGTAGGCAAGATCATCGGTTTCCAGATCAGCGTGCCGGATTTCGACGAAGAGCCGGGGGCGTATCGGGGTTTCTATACCCTCTACGGCCAGACGGCGACCTGGCGCGATGCCGACCGGTTTGTCGACGGTCAATTGCTTGGGCCGCAGGCAACGGCGGTGGAGGGCGCTTCGTGGGCGCGAATCAAGGCCAGTTTTCGCTGATAGTATTTACGTCTTTGCCCTGTCCTTCACCTAATCCACGTCTTCCCCAGTGAAATCACAAAGACCGTAATCAGCACCCAGCCGATCAGACTTTGCAGCATGGCGATGGTGCGGAAGTGGACCAGGGGGGCCCGGCCCAGGCGCATGATATTGTCGGTGGGGTACCAGTCGCCGTGGCCCACGGTGGTGAAGGTGTTGAGGCTGAAATAGAGCGCGTCGCGGAAGCGCTGGGAGCGGTTGCGGCGGTCGGCGGGCATTTCCTCCAGGCCGCGCTCGCTGATGGCGCCGCGCTGGTAATAGCAGAGGGTGCACAAAAACACGATGACGCCGCCCAGGTACAGGGTGTAATGGGGGCGCACGCCGTAGCCGCAGGTAGACCATAAAACAGCGTATTTGAGCGGTTCCAGCCAGGTGGCCGGATTCCAGCCGGTGCGGCGCCAGTAATAGTGAGCCTCGATATTCTTGAGGTCGTAATAGCAGTTGTTTTCGTCCTCGTAAAGGCCGTTCTGGCGCAGCATATCCTGCAATTGGATATAGAGCCGGGAGGTCACCTGGATGTCGTCTACCTGGTCGGGGCGGCGCACCCATTGGTCGATCTGGTCGACATAGCTGGCCAGGCGGACGGCGTCTTTGAACTGGGCCCAACTGCTCAGGTAGATGGTGGCGAAGTACATTTCTTCAATGAGCAAGTCGCCGTCGAAGCGGGCGCCCTTGAAGTCGACCTGGCGGGCGAAGGAGGTTTCGCGCAGGTCAACCCGCCCTCCGAAGACGGCCCGTTTGAATTTTGTCTTGGAGTGAAATTCGGCGTAGCAGAACGTGACGGCTTGGTCAAAGACGGCGTCCTCGAAAATGGTTTCGTCCTCGAAATCGCTCATGCCCAGATCGACTGTCCCAGCGAAATGCGTTTTAATGAAATTGGCGACGAAGTCGACGTTGAGACCGACCATATAGGCGTGTGCTTGGAAGTGGGCGCGGTGGAAATTGGCCGCGTGCTTCATATGGGCGCCAAAATGGGCCGTATCGGCGAATGTGGCACCGACGAATTGCGCCGACCGCTCAAAACGGGCGCCCTTGAAGTGGACCCGGCCAAAATTTGATCCCCGGAAATTGACTTCTTGCCAGAAGTGGGCCCCTGCCGCCTGGAGGGGGCCCAGGAATTGGCTGCCGGTAATTTTCAGGGCGCAGTAGATGGAATCGGCTTGCAGATCTACGGGACCGGTGATGACCAGGCCGTTGCCCTGCACTATATCCCCCGGTGCGGCTTTGCTCAGTACGTCTACCAGATGCGCGGCGGCGACGGTATCGCCGCTGGCGGCCAGGGCCAGGGTTTTGGCTCCGGCTTCTACTTGGGGCCACAGGGCGGCCGTCAGGATGACTAATAAACAGGAGACGGGCCGGGCCAGGACTGCGGCGTTCTGGGGCGCGATGGCGAATCTGAACATGGTACCTCGCTGGTCCGGGGCCAGATTTGCCGGCGTTGGTCGTTGAGCGGCCGGTGAAAATCTGATTAGTAGCCATGGCAAAAATACCAGTGCGCCCAAGGACCGGCGTTGTTGCTGCCGCCCACTGGTCGACGGGGATTTTGGGATGACCTTTAGTAATGGGCAGAATTTGCATATATTGGCAGGGCCCCACAAGCTGCCAGGCCCTGTTGCGCAGGTAATTAAGCAACCGTATTGGCATTGTCACGGCGTATCTCTACTTGCCGGCCCTGGACGGGTGGGGAAGTGAGTCGCCTTTTTCCTTTTATCAGGAGCGAAAATTATGACGCGTCTTTCTTTTTTGCTGGTTGCTTTACTGGCCAATTTTGCCCTGGTCCTTCCCGGACAGGCCGCCGATGAGATGGCGGGTGAACAAGCCGAGATGAGCCCCACCGCCAAGGTTCTCAACCACCACCTCGAAGCCTTTGGCAGCGGCGATGTCGAAGGGATAGTGTCCGATTATTCGGAAGATTCGGTGATTTTGACCCAGGGCGGAGCGCTTAAGGGCTTGGATGCGATCCGCGGGGCTTTCACGGGCATGGTAGCGGAATTTAGCAAGCCCGGCATGACCTTTGAAATGCTGCAAATGAATATAGAGGGGGAAGTCGCCTTTATCATCTGGAAGGCGGAAACGGCCGACAATATCTACGAACTGGGGACGGATACTTTTGTTATTCGCGACGGCGTTATCGTCTCCCAGACGCTGTGCGTCGTGGCCAAACCGAAAGAAGCCATGGCAGAATAACGGCCCGTTAGAAGCGCTTTTAAATATCGGCCCCGTTCGCTGTACGCAGCCAACGGGGCCATTTTTTATGGAGTATATTTACCTGGTAGGCCAGGACCATGCCGCCGTGGTGGCGGTCGAGGGGGCGTTTTGATTGGGAGCGCCACAGCAAGAGGCAGATTGCGATAAGGAAGAGGGCGGAGCGTGCTTTAGTCGAGGACCATCTGCTGGGCTTTTCTAAAACACAGACGGCGCACCACGTGGGCGACGATAATCGAGCCAATGGCGGTGGAGGCCACCAGCATCAACATGACGACGATCTGGTATTTTACCGAAATGAGCGGATCGGCCCCGGCCAGGATTTGCCCCGTCATCATGCCCGGCAGCGATACCAGGCCGACGGTCATCAGCGAATTGATAGAGGGGATCATGCCGGCGCGGATACAGGCGCGCAGGATGTCGCCGGTGGCTTCCTGGTAGGTCCCGCCCAGCGACAGGGCCAATTCAATTCGCGGTCGCTCGCGGCGCAATTCGGCGAACATACGCTCCAGGGAAATGGAGATGGCGTTCATCGAATTGCCGGCGATCATACCGCCCAGGGGGATGAAGTACTGCGGGCTGTACCAGGGGTCGACCTGGACGACGACGGCGGTGACGACTACGGTCACTGTGGTATAACTGGCGACCATGGACAGGAAAGTGGGCACAAAGACAGGGATTTGTTTTTCGGCCAGACGGCCGCGGATGGCGTGAGCCGCCCAGAATACCATCCAGACAAATAGCAGCAGTACCAGGTAGGGGTTGCTGATCTGGAAGACGAATTTGAGTACGTAGCCGACCAGGAAGAGCTGCGCAAAGGTGCGTACCGTGCCCCACAGTAAGTCGCGCTCCAGGCCCAGGCGCAGCCATATTGAACCGATGCCGGCCACCACTACGAAGAGGGCGCAAAGAGCCAGCTGCCAGGGGCCGATATCTATGAGTTCCATAGGGCCAGTTCCGTTTAGGGCGGCGGGGCGGCGTCCGGTTGTGCCTGCAGCCGGCCCGCGCTCAGCAGATAGACTTTTACCTGGGTCCGCACGGGAGAAAAATCGAGGTGACTTACCATGATCACGCCAATGCCGCGTTCGCTATTGGCCTGTTCCAGGGCGTCTTCGACGATTTCCCGCGAGTGCGGGTCCAGCGCCGAGGTGGGTTCGTCGCAGAGCAGGACTTCGGGCTCGGTCAGCAGGGCGCGGACCAGGGCCAGGCGCTGTTGCTGGCCGACCGACAGTTTGCCGGCTTCGTCCTTTAGGTCGACGTCTCCCAGGCGGAAGCGGTCGAGCATGGGGCGCAGGGCATCTGGGGCCGGAGCGGATTGGCCGCGCTGGGCTTTAAAGGAAAAGGGGTAGAGCAGATTGGCCTGCACCGAGCCGGGTGCCATCACCGGCGTCTGTTGGACGTAGGCCAGGCGGCGGCGCAGCTGGGTCACTTCGAGTTCGGCGGCGGCTTTGCCATCGATGCGGATCTGGCCGGCGGTGGGTTCCTGCAGGCGGTTGCACAGGCGCAGCAGGCTCGATTTGCCCGAACCCGAATCGCCGCGCACCAGGGCGAAGTCGCCTTCTTCCAGGACGAAGTCGAGATCGTCTAATAAGGGCGGCTTGTCCGGGTAGTGCAGGGTGACCTTGTGCAATTCAATTCTCATACTTAGCACGTAGCTCCATTGGAGGCTGTCTGTCAAGGGAGGTAGAACCGAGGGAGGGTAGCGGGGCCCGGGGTGGGCGGCCAGGCGGCGTTGGAAAAGGGGCCTGGCGGGAACTTGAAGGCGGTCGTTGGCGGTGGGCGCCCCGGGATAGTTTATTATAAGCCATAGTGCAAATCGCTTGGTTTATTCGAATGGGGGAAGAGCTGTGTTCGATCGTCGTTGTTGTTGGTGGTGGGGGCTGGTGGGGGCGATTTTGGCGGTAATACTTGGGCCAGCCCAGGTCTTGGCGGTCACTTTGAGCGGTTTTGTCAGCGACATCGACGACGGCGAATCGCTGCCCTTGGCTTCGGTGGTGTTGACAGGTGTGCAATTGGGCTCGGTGAGCAATAGCAGCGGTTATTACGCGGTCACGGACGTGCCGGCGGGGATCCACGAGGTGGTGATTTCACACGTAGGCTACAAAAGCCGGCGCGATACCCTGACCTTTGCCGGAGAGGACCTGCGTCTGGATGTGGCCTTGCGGATAGAATCGGTCGATTTGGAGGAAGTGGTGATCCAGGCCGACCGCAGCGAATTGGAGCGCCAGACTCAGAGCAGCTTTATCAGTCTGCAGGCCGAGCCGTTGCAGCAAATGCCGGCCATAGGCGAGGCCGATCTGCTGCGCAGCCTGCAATTGCTGCCCGGTATTCAGTCGGCTTCGGATATTAGCAGCGGGCTGTACGTGCGCGGCGGCGGGCCCGACCAGACGGCCATTCTCCTCGACCAGATACCGCTGTACAATCCCTCCCACGCCTTCGGCTTTTTTTCCACCTTCAATCCCGATGCTATCAAAGACGTCAATTTGTACAAAGGGGCCTATCCGGCCCCGTATGGGCGCACCTTAGGGGCGGTCCTCGATGTCAGCAACCGTGAGGGCAATCGGCAGCAATTCAGCGGCCGGGGCGGGGTCAGTCTGATCTCGGGGCGGTTGTTGGCCGAAGGGCCCGTCGGTCAGGGCTCGTGGATGCTGGCGGGGCGGCGCACCTACCTCGATCCGGTGCTCGATGCCATCCGTTCGCGGGGGGTCGATGTGCCGTCGTATTATTTTTACGATTTCAACGGCAAAATTAACCAGCGCCGCGGCGACGATACCTTTACCGCCAGCACCTACTGGGGGCAGGACGACCTGCGGCTCGATCTCGATTCGGAGACCTTTATCGATTTGCGCTGGGGCAACCGCGCCTTGACGGGGCGCTGGACGCATGTTTTTTCGCCGGCGCTATTCGGCCATTTTATGGTCGCTGGGTCTTCGTATAAAAGCACGACTTCGCTGAGTTTTTTCGATACGCCTATTTTGCTGTCCAACAGCATCCGCGATTTGTCCCTAAAGGGCGATATCGACTATTTCCTCAATCCCAAGCATACCCTGTCGCTGGGTTTTCTGGCCACTTTGTTCAAGTTCCGTTTTCTCGAATCGTTCAATCAGCAGGAACAATCCGATTTGCGCGAGGAACCGCTGCTGGCCTCCTTTTACGCCCAGGACGAATGGTTGGCCGGACCGACGACGCGGGTGCGCCTGGGCGGCCGGGCGACTTTTTTCAGCGAGGCCGACCGCTGGCATTTTATGCCGCGTTTCTCCTACAGCCGGGCCCTGGCGCCGGAGGTGCGGGTGAAAGCGGCGGGCGGGATGTATCGACAGTATTTGCAGTTGGTCACCACCGAGGGCTTCAGTGGCGGCGATTTTTGGGTGCCGCTGGACGGCAGTGTCGAGCCGGGCCGTTCGTATCAGGGCGTTGTCGGCACCGAGTGGACCCCGACGCGGCGCTACCAGTTTTCGCTGGAGGGCTACTATACCGATCTGGCCAATTTGGTGGTACTGGACAATTCGGTGGCGGCTGACAGCGACGATACCCGTTCGGCCGATATCTTCAAGACCGGGGGCAGCGGTTGGGCCGGTGGCGTCGAATTATTTTTGCAGCGGCGCACCGGGGCGCTCACCGGCTGGATCGGGTATACGCTGGGCTGGACGCGGCGCACGTTTGCCGAATTGAACCAGGGCCAGTCTTTTCCGCCCAAATACGACCGGCGTCACGACGTCTCCTTTGTCGTCTCTTATAAACGCGGCAAATGGCGCTATGGGTCGAGTTTGGTATACGCCACCGGACAGGCTTTCACTCCGGCTACGGCGCGCTATACGATGCGCTCGCCGGCGACCATGGTGACCACCGATTACGTGCTGCCGGCCGAGCGCAATTCGGGCCGGCTATTGCCCTATCACCGGCTCGATGTCAGTATCAATCGCGCTTTTGCTCTGTGGGGCGCCGAGGTCGAATGTTATCTGCAGATTTTCAATGTCTACAGCCGCCGTAACGAGTGGTTCGTGCAATACGATACCGACAACCCCGATACCGATCCGGAAGTGGTCAAGCAATTGCCCATTGTGCCGACGTTCGGGTTCAATTTTTCTTTTTGAGGAGGGCGAGGGTGCGCTATTTGTGCGTCTTGTTGATCCTGGCCGGCTGTGCTGCCGAGCGCGACTCGGGTGAGCTTTTTGGGCCGGTAGCCGAATCGATGCTGGTGGTGGACGCCTTGTTGCTGGTGGACCAGGGGTTGCCGCCGGTGTATGTGCGGCGTTCGCTGGCACCGGACCAGACTTACAGTCGCCAGGTGGCGGCGGTGGCGGGGGCCCGGGTGCAGGTATTGCAGGGGGAGCAAGTCTATGACTACCGCGCCGATCCCGATTCGGCGGGTCTGTATTGGCCGCCCGATGGGGCACCCAGAGTGATGGAGAATACCCAGTACCGTCTGCAGGTAGAGGTCGATGGGCATCAGGTGCGGGGGCAAACGACGACGCCGGCGAGGTTGCGGATACGCGAGTCGGTACTGGTGGACGAGGAAACGCTGGAGGTGGTGCGCTCGCTCAAGTCCTTTGCCGAGGCGGGGGAGGGGGTGTACGGGGCCCCGGAAAACCAGTTGGTGTATCTCGACGATCTGCTTGAGGCGCGGATTGATACGGTGGATGTGCAGGCCTATCAGATCGCCCTGTTTAGTCTTGATCCCGAGTCGGATTTTGTCATTACCGCCGATTTTTTGGAGGACGACGACTTTGAGGAATTCGAGCGCGAGGGCGCCTCGCCCCCCTTGGCGGTGCAAGACGGCATTGTCCGTCTGCCGTGGTTTGCGGTGGCTTTCCAGGGGTGTTACCTGGTCAAGATTTACGCGCTGGACCACAATTGGTTTGAATACGCCCGCTCCAGTCCCGACGAGAATGAAGGCGGTTTTGCCGGCGGGTTGGCCGGCGATAATTTCGAGCGGCCTTTATTTCAGCTTGAGGGGGGGATTGGGCTGTTTGGTTCGGCGTCGGTCGATTCGCTGGGTTTTTTCGTATTGCCACAGGCCGAGGACGAGTAAGGGCGCGGGGACGATTTTCTCGGGGTTGTCTCTGGTGGCATGTGGTGCCGGTGCAAGGAGGCGGGGTAGCTGTCGAGGGCGGGTTTGGGGGCTGCCGGCCTCTGGCGGTATGTGATGCCCGCTTGCGGCCTTCCCCCCGCCGCCCGGCTGCGCCGCCTGCCCGGCCTTCAGCTGCCCCCGTCCACACCCCCACATACCGCCGCCTGCCGACAGCCCCCAAACCCTTGGCGGCAACTGGTAAGAGGGGGAAATCAATGGGCTGGCCGAGAGGGGTTTGTCTATATTCTCCCGAGGAGGGGGATTATCCGCTGGAGCCGCGTTATGAATTATTTCTTTGTACTAGGCAGTCTTTTTGTCGTCCATCTGTTGGCCCTGATCAGTCCGGGGCCCAATATTCTCGTTGTTGTGCAAACGGCGGCCGGGCGCACCCGGACTAGCGGTGTCGCTGCGGCCTTGGGTGTTGCCACGGGGGCGGCTGTCTGGTCGGGTATTGCCCTGGCCGGTTTGAATATTGTTTTCGCCCATACGACCTGGCTCTACGGCGGGCTCCGATTGGTGGGCGGACTATATCTGATTTATTTGGGCGTAAAGCTGTGGCGCGGGGCACCGCAACCGCTTGTTGCCTCGGCTGGCGCCGATACCAGCGGTCTGGGCAAAGGGCGGGCCTTTCGGTTGGGGCTGTTGACGACGTTGACCAATCCCAAGGCGGCGCTGTTTTTTGCCGGTGTCTTTACCGCTCTGTTGCCGCCGGCTGCCCCTTTGTGGCTGAAGTGGGCGGCGGTAGGACTGATCGTGATAGATTCGAGTTTGTTCCACGTTGGCTTGGCGTGTTTTTTTTCCACCGGCCGTATTCAACGGGCCTACAATTCCAGTAAAATCTGGCTCGACCGCAGCGCTGGTTTGGTGCTGGGCGTGCTGGGAATACGACTGCTTGCCGACAGTCGCTAAATGACTTTAAGTCCCCAGTAGTAATAGCAGGATCCCCCCCACCACCAGCAGGATTCCGACCAGTTCCGTACGGTTGGTCCGCTCCTTAAAAAACAGCACCGAGACTATAAAGGTGAAGACCAGTTCGACCTGGCCCAGGGCCTTGACGTGGGCGGCGTTCTCCAAGGTCATGGCGGTGAACCACCCGACCGAGCCGAGCATGCCGCTCAAGCCGACCAGACCGGCGGGTTTCCACTGCCGCAGCACGGCGCCAAACTGGCCCGGTTGGCGCCAGCGCAGGTAGAGACCCATGCCCAGAGTTTGCATAGACAGGACCACGGCCAGGGTAAAGGCCGCCTGTAACAGGAAGCCCCCCTCCAGCGACAAGCTGGCGCTGCGGTAGGACACCGCCGAAAGGCCGAAAAAAGCACCGGAGCAAAGGCCAATAAGCGCGGTCTTTTGGGTCCAGGAAGTGAACAGGGATCGGAGGCCGAAGTCTTGGCGTGCTGCAGAGATGGCCATGACGCCGGCCAGGCTTACCAGGATAGCCGCCAGCGAGCCCAGGGTTAGCGTATCGGATAAAATTAGCAAACCGAAGGCGGCGGCCTGGACGGTTTCGGTTTTGGCGTAGGTGGTGCCGACGGCGAAATTGCGAAAGGAGAACAGGTAGACCAGCAGGGCGGTAGCCAGGATCTGGGTCAGACCGCCCAAAAGGGCGAAGACCCAGAAGCGGGTCGTGGGCTGAGGCAAGTCGGTGCCGCTGGTCTGCTGCACAACGGCCAGGTAAACCAGGGCGAAAGGCAGGCCGTAGAAAAAGCGTACGAACGTCGCCCCGCCGGTGCTGAGACTGGACTTTAGATGTTTTTGCAGGGCCGAGCGGATATTCTGGCAAAAGGCGGCCCCCAGAGTGATGGGGACCCATAAATCAAACATGGCGTTTTCCGTTTGGCGCGGTGGTGAAAGTGGTCAGCCGTATACCTGCCGCGCCTGGCGGTGGGCTATGGCGTGCAGGTCGGCGGTGGCCTGCGGGGTTTGGGCGTAGCCGCCCGACATCAGCAGGACAACGGGAAGTCCGTGGGCGTGGAACGTTTCCAGGGCAAAGCGGTCGCGGCGTTCCAGGCCGGTGGGGGTAAGGGAAAGGCGGCCAAAGCGGTCGTTGGCCAGCAAGTCGACGCCGGCCAGGTACAGCACCAGGTCGGGGCGGGCTTTTTTAATGGCCTGGGGCAAATGGGTCTTGAGGGCGGTTAGATAGCCGTCGTCGTCGGTGCCGTCGGGCAGGCCGACATCGCGCGAGGAGCGCATTTTGCGGAAGGGGTAATTTTTTTCGCCGTGCAGGGACAGGGTATAGGTCTGTGGATCGTCGGCGCAAATGGCTGCGGTGCCATTGCCCTGGTGGACGTCGACATCGACGACCAGGGCCCGTTGGAGGGCGCGTTCGCGGCGCAGGACCCGGATGGCTACGGTGATATCGTTGAGCACGCAAAAGCCCTCGCCGTGGCCGGCGAAGGCGTGGTGGGTGCCGCCGGCGATATTGGCGGCGATACCGTCGGCCAGGGCCATGCGGGCGGCCTGGATGGTGCCCTGGACGGCCAGGCGCGAGCGCTTTACCAGGGCTGGGGACCAGGGCAGGCCCATTTTGCGCTGGGCTTTGCGGGCGAGGGTGCCGTGGGCCAACTGGTCGAGGTATTGGGGGGTGTGGACCAGCTCTAAATCGGCCCAACTGGCCTGGGTTGGGGCGAAGATATCTGCGGGCCGCAGTAGCCCCTCGGCCAATAAGATGCGGTGCAGGGCGGAAAATTTGCCCATCGGAAAGGGGTGTTTAGGCGGCAGAGGTATAGAGTAGCCGGGGCTGTAGCTGGCGCGCATGGGATCGATGGGTGAAGGGGAAAAGCCGTGCGCCCCCGCTGGCAGCCGCTATAGACGCAAGTGCATACAGGCCGCTTGTTGGCAGGCGTCGGCGGCAAAGGACCAGGAGCCCTGGACCGCTGGGTTTATAGTATCGCGCGCGACGGCGGCAAAGCCAAAGCGGGCGGCCAGGTCGGCGGCCGTGTTGGTGAGGGTGACGGCGTGGCGCGAACCGTGTTGGCGGGCCTGGTCGAGTGCGGCTTTGAGCAGTTGCGTGCCGAGGCCCTGGCCCTGGTGGTCCGGGGCCACCGCCAGCGAGCGCACGATACACCAATCTCCGTAGATTTCCAGGCCCACGCAACCCCGCACCGCTTCCCGGTGGCGGGCTACCAGGAAGCGGGGGAGGTGGCGGTCGAGCTCGTCTAGGGGCAGGTCCACCTGTTGCAGCAGGTGGCGGATAGCGCCCGCCTCGTCGGCCCGCGCTGTGCCAATAGCGATCACGGTTTGCGACCGTGGATGCGGGCGCTCCAGACACGTCCGTCGAGGCGGGCGGCCCATTGCTTGAGGTCGGCGCTGTCGTCCTGCAAAAAGCCCTCCAATTGCTCGGCGCCGTAATGGGCCCGCTCGGTTACGGTGGCTTCGACCAGACCGGCCCGGCGCATGGCGTCGAGGTAATCCCCTTCTTTGATGGCGCCGCCGATGCAGCCAACCAGGGCGTCGACATGGCTCACTACTTCGCCGGGCAATTCGTCGCTGAGGACGATATCGGAGATGGAGACGCGACCGCCGGGTTTAAGGGTGCGGGCGACTTCGGCGAAGACTTTGTATTTATCGGGGGCCAGATTGATGACGCAATTGGAGATGACCCAGTCGACGCTGTTGTCCTCGACGGGCATCTGGTCGGCCTCGCCGAGGCGGAATTCGATCTGGGTGAGGCCTGCCTCGGTGGCGTTGGTGCGGGCTTTGTCGATCATGGCGGGGGTCATATCGAGGCCAATGACGCGGCCGCTGGGGCCGACCCGGTCGGCGGCGATAAGGCAGTCGAGGCCGGCGCCCGAGCCAATGTCGAGGACGGTCTGGCCTGGTTCTACCCCGGTAAAGGCGAGGGGGTTGCCACAGCCAAAGGAATTTTCCGTGGCGCCTTCGGGCAAGGTGTCTAAGTCGCCCTCGGCGTAGCCCAATTCGCGGGCGGTGCTCTGGGGGCCGTCGCAGGAGCAGGCGCAGCAGGAGCCGTCTTGTTCGATGGCGCGGGTGTAGCCTTCTTTGACAGCGTCTTTGATCTGGCGGTCGGTATCTAACATGGTGGTCTCCTTGTGGGGATTAACGGTAGGTTTGGGCGCCCCTTGGGTGGGCTGGCTGGAAGGTAGGCAGTAAACTCGGGGCCTGCGGCCCCTCAGACATCACTGCCTACCTTCCAGCCAACCCACCCAAGGGGCTTGGTAAACGAAAATTTGGAAAAAAGTATTGGAGAGATCTAGGTCTGTTTGAAACTGCCTCTATATATGCATTGTTCATTAACAGCAGCCTTCTTCTAGATGGCAGGCGCGCCATTTGTCCACTGCTTCGGTGAGGGCGCCTAGGGCTTGGATGAGATTGGCGCGGTCTTTGGGGGCGACCTGGCTGAGGACCTGCTTTTCCATTTCTAATAGTTCTCCTTCGATTTTTTCAAATAGATTTTTGCCTTTGGCCGTCAAGGCGATGGTGCAGACGCGGCGGTCTTTGGGGTCGGGGTCGCGGCGTACTAGTTTTTTGTCGACGAGCTGGTCGACCACTCGGGTCATGCTGCTGACTTTGAGGCGCATGGCCTCGGCCAGTTCGCCCATTGGCTGGGCGCCGTGCTGGGATAGGGTGGAGAGGGTGTGGCATTGCGAAACGGATATGCCGAAGCAACAGATTTCCTGGCGATCGCGGAATTGGTAGCGCTTGACTAGCTCGGTGACGCTGTCGTGCAGGGCGCGGGCTTGGGTGTCGAGTTCATTGGTCATAGATTGTAACTCCTAATAGTTGTATGATACAAATATTATAACAATAAAGAAGGAACTGTCAAGGGGGAAATGGGACGGGAATATGGATCAAAGAACAAACAGCGATGGAGCCGTCACCTCAGGGCGAGGAGGCATCCACCGTCACCACACAACGAAATCCGAGGTTGAAGAAGTTGCGAGTGTCGGGCGGCATGCCGCTGTGGTGGGACGACAGGAGAACGCCAGGAGCGCCTTGGACGAACGACGCACCCCGTATCACGCGCTCTTTTCGTTCAGTGTTGAACCAATCGCTGCACCACTCCCAGACATTTCCTCCCAAGTCATAGATCCCGAGCCGATTGGCGGTGTAGCTGCCCACCTTGGCCGTAAACTTAGCACCGTCGGTATAGCCATTGATCTTCCCTGACCAACCGTCCCCTTCACCTGAATAGTTTCCGCTTCCTGTGGGTGGAGGATATCCGGTTTCCCAGGGATAAACATTTGCTATCTTCCCGTCTTTGTCCTGCGGGGTTGCTCCTGATTCGGCTGGCAAACCCACGGCCCGGCTCCATTCGGTATCCGTGGGCAGGCGGAATTCTTGTCCCGCCGACAGATTTCCCGCGGCTCGCTCTTTCTCCGTCAGCCACCGGGAGAATGCCTCGCATCGTTCCAGCTTACACTCGTGACCGGATGCAACGGCGTCTGAGAAAACCCGGCGACGTAGCTTTGACCGCTGGCTCCGGGGTCGCGCCAACCTTCGCTCGCATTGTGGCTTGTCGCCTTAACGAAGGCTTCGAAATCCTGCACCCGCGTCTCCCAGATGCAGAAGAGGACGTTCGTCCCGGGCACCGGCACGAATTTCATGCCGAGGGAATTCTCCCACGGCTCACCGGATTTAGGTCCAAGCGAAGGCGGCTGGTCAGCGAGCTTGGGGGAAAGGTCGGCTGCGCTCAGCGGCAGCAAAAAGAGGCAACAGAGGATGGCAATGAAACGAGTGACGACAGGCTGCAAGTTCGGTCGCGCGTCCACGCAGCGCCATGACCAGTTGCTTGCCTCCATTCCGCGAAGGAACTCCTCGGCGATCTTCAATGCCTCCGCTTTAGCTTTGTCGTTGCCGATGCGCATCTTTTTGCCCAACTCTACGGATGAACGGTCGAGCGCTAGCGAGATCCAGCTGAATCCGTTGGTTATCCAATTATTGGAGGGCGACCTTTTGAGCTGGACCTCGTGATTGCTGTTGCCGTCTTTGGGTGGCCACAGAATACAACGACGTGTGCATCTGTGGCCAATGAATGCCGGAAGTCCAGCCTACGCGCTAGTTCTTACTGGACTTTTGCAAAACGCGGTTAGTATGCATTAATTGGTGCAAAATGTAGTCATTCCCCACCCCCTGTCTCGGATTGGATGCCATGCCTGCCATTATCGGCTTTCCCACGGTGGTTGAAGAAGCGGTTGACACTTGGGGTGGGGTGTTTGCCAACGCGCCTGAGCGGCGTCATTTTGGCGAATACCTGACGGGTTTGCTGGTGGCCCAACGCAAGAATGTCTCGTCGATTAACGCCGAATTTGTCGAGACGACGGATCAATCCTGTCTCAATCGTTGGCTGAATGAGGCCCCGTGGGATGCCCAGCAGTTGAATCGGCAGCGCCTGGCCTGGCTGCAAGGGCAACCGGCCACGCGCTATGCGACGAGGGGCGTTATTCCCATCGACAATACACTGATCACCCATACGGGTGAGTTGATTGAGGATGTGGGCTGGTTGTGGGATCATGCCGACCAGCGCTACGTCATTGCCCATGATTATCTCATCGCCAACTATGTGTGTCCATCGGGCCGATACTATCCGCTGGAGTTTCGCCGCTTCCGCAAGAAAGAAGCCGATCCCGAGGGGTTTAAAGATCATACGACCCTCTGTAAAGAGCTCATTGACTGGGTCGTAGCCGAGGCTATTCCGGGGTCGTTTACCTTCGACAGCTATTTTACCAACGCCGCGATTCTCAACCATATCCAGGGGTTGGAGCGGACCTATGTGGGCGACTTGAAAGCCAACCGAACCCTGTGGTGGAACGGCCACAAACTGGCGGTGAATCGCTTAGCCCGCCGTCTGTTAGCCCCCGACCGACGGCCGGTCGTTTCGGGGACTAAGCTGCAGTGGTATTTCACCAAAATCGTCTCGATCCCCGACGTGGATCATCCGGTCCGCCTGGTGATTCTGTGGGACCGAAAAAACGGCCGCCAGCCCGCCAAGATCCTGATCACCAATCGAATTCACTGGCACGTCAGCACCATCCTCAAAACCTATCGGCAACGTTGGACCGGCACCGAAACCTTTCACCGGGACGGCAAGCAGCATCTGGGTCTGGGTGACTGTCAACTGCGTACAGGCGAGGGCCTGACCAGGCACACATACCTCGTAATCGTAGTGCACAGTCTGCTCATGGCCCAGATGCACACCCGCCGTGCGAGTGCGTGGACGCAAGAACGGCTGACGACCATCGGCCAAGCCTGTCGAGCCGTTGCCAAAGAGGTCTTGGGCAAGACGCTGACCTGGGCCATTCAACAAGCAACGGATGCTAAATGGGAGATCGCAAAGATTATGGACCATCTTGCCCTCACCTGATTTTTGCAAAAGTCCAGTTCTTACTGCCACGCCAACCTTTGTTACCCGTGTACCCGGCGACGAACACAACGCCTTCGCGGTGTTCGCCGTCTTTGAGTGGTTCGAGCTCCATATCAATATCCACGATTTCGCCGTGTCTCGTGTAGAGTTTAATCGGAATGTCGGCGACAAGGCCGCGGAGGTGGAAGTTGCCATCACCGTCGGTCCAGGTTTCGTGGACGGCCTGATTCGACCAGAACCAGGTCAATTCGCCTCGGCCGTCTTCGTGAGTGATGCCGTCGCTGTTGCGCTGACAGTATCCGGCGATGTCCGTCTTGATGCCGATGCGTCTCCACGCGTGAGGCTTCCCGTTGGGATCGACTAGGAGACCGGTAATCGTGTTGTTGTCGAGTAACCAGTCGACCGTTTCCATGTCGGGGCCGACGCGGAACTGCAGCCGGTTCACCATGTTGCGGTCGTCATGCATGACGTGAAGAACGACATCGCCGGCGGGGATCTTGCGGAAGCGGTACGTGCCGCGGGCGTCGGTGACCCCCTGCCATTCGGTGTTGTAGTATTCGGCGTCCTGGGTGCAGTGCTCGGCCCGCATCATCTTAAGCTCGGCACCGATGACTGGGCGGTCCGACTCGCGGATCGACACTGTGAAACCATGCAGCTCCGGCGCGGGCCCGACCACGTGGCTTGCCCCGTCGTTCGCCTTCTCTACCATCGGCTCTGTCTCAGAGTCCGCTGCTTCCTCTTTCGGTTTTTCCTTTTCGAGGACGATGTCGCCGAAATCGTTGTGCACCCCACGCACGCACTTCTCCTGGATTTCAACCGACTGATCCTCGAAGCCCGCAGCCCCGCTGATCACGAGGTGAAGCTGCCGCGGTGGTTCCCAGAACGACAGATGCATGTCCCAGAAGGGGTAGTCGCGGAGGTCGATTTGGCCACCGGGAAGAATCGCCGGCTTGTGCTCATCGACCTGCTGCCCGAAGCCAGTTTCGTACTTAAGCTCAGCAGTGAATTCTTCGATTGGTTCACCGGCTTCATTCACAACACGAGCCGAAAGGTTCGCTTTGCCAACCCACGGTAGTTCAACGTCTGTTGTTCCGGCTTCAACGCGACAGGAATAGAACTCGGACAGTTGTATGAATCGCCGGTTCTCTTCGACGACTGGCCCGACCACCAGCCACACGTCGAGCTTGCCGCTAGCGATCGTCCATTCCGGGTGGTATCCGTGCATCGTGCCCGGCTTGATTTGCGCAATGAATTCTTCCTCGTTGAGTCCTTCAATCAGAAACGATCCATCCGCCTGAACCATCGCCCGCCGTGGCCTGGCGCGGCTGGGAAACTGTTTGCAGTAATCGACGCTGTTGTGGATTGGACGAGCTTCAACCATCAACGGCCCATCAATTTCATCCGGCACGTTCGTCACCTGACCGCAAATCGAACGCCCTCGCCCGAGAGTAATCGCCAAATCATCCGGTGATAGATCGTTGAACAGATTCCCCTGCGCCTCAGTGACGCGATAACCCGGCTTGTCGAAAATGAACAGCCACCGTCCCGGCAATAGGCCTCCGGCAGTAAACCGCCCATCCGCGTCCGTCCGAGTCAACGGAATCCCTCGTCCCGGATAACTTTGGAGGCACCCGGGGACTCCACGGTCAATCGCCATCAACACCTGCACATCCTCAAGCGGCTTACCGGCGTCATCAACGACCGTTCCGCTAACCGAGTGTCCTTTGCTGACAATCAAATCACCCAGATCGAACGGCCGTTCTTCCGGCAACCACTCATGCGGCATCCGCAAAGGCGCGTAGCCCTCTGTGATGACACTCACTGACAATAGTCCGTCTTGCTCAAGCGAGCCAGCGATCTCGAATCGCCCGTCGGCGTCGGTCACCGCAAAGTGCGCATCCCGGTACAGACCGTTCCCTTCCGAGAGCACGACATCGATCGGGTGTCGCTGAAAGTGCTTGCCGCTAACCGCGACGACATCGGTGCCGGAAACCGGGTCGCCCGATTCGTTTAGCACTCGGCCGAGCAGCTGTGTTTGCGGATCAGTCATGATGTCTGGGCCCTGAGAGAAAGTAGCTCATTAAGCTCGATAGTACCCGTCCAATCAGGCCGTGAGTATAGTTGATAGAATGAGCTGTGCCAGCCACCGCTCATGATTTCTGCGTGGAGCCCTTCTGCGTTGCGAAACATTCGCTCCTCTCTCGAAAGGGGCCGCTTAAGTTGAATGTCTTTCCAGAAAAGAACATCGGAGAACAGGTAGGCCCGATCCTCGTTTTTCTCGATTCGGAAAATTTCCTCGAGCAGCGGGGGATGCTCAAACGAGCTGGTTTCAAAACTGTAGGGCATCTGATTCTTAGCCGGACGAACTGCTTGAGCGGCCGGCTACAGCGGCGCTCCACCGCCGCTGTAGCCGGTCCGTTTCGAAGCGGAGGTTAGGCTTCGTCACTTGTTTCCCATCTCCATAATCGCATCTGCTGTCCAAAGCAATACACAAACCAGAGCAGAAAAAACCAAGTGGATCATAGCGAAGCTGATAGCCATGTACTTCTGAATTCTTTGATCATTGAAGTACGCGGCCGGCATATAGGACAGGTAGATCAACTGAGCGTATAAACGAGCGGACTTGGAGTAGTACTTATATACCCAAAAAGCATGCAGGCTCGTAAGGCCGAGAACAGCGATCGTCCCCGACATTCTGGCCAGATAAGACGATGCGAAGAACTGCTGAGCGTTGTCCGCCGTGATAATCCATCCCAGTCCTACGGCTAAGAGGGAGCCGTGTTTGAACTCAAAGTCTATGATCCCCGTCTAGTAATGTAATAGGCCACGATGAAGGACCTCGAACCGGTCTTTATCTGGCGCGGCAGTGCATTCCGATCTGTCGGTTGAAGTGTATGATCCTACTGGCTTATGGGCCATCCATCGCCTCGCTTCAATGAGTAGCTCCTGCCGAGACGCCTAACGCCGCGCTCTACGGAAAATTTGTCCGCCAGCAGCGCCTTGTTATACGGCATTTGAACCGGACTTAAACCGCCCTCGTTCGGCCAAATGGGAAGGTTCCGACGACGCATGTGCCTCACTTTGCGTCCGAAAGGCCCGTACAAAGGGCGCCGATGGGATCAGCCTTCTTTCGCAGCACGTCTTTAGAGTATTGCGCGACCAATCTCGCTGAAATCTTCTTGCACCAAGTCGGGCTTTTAAGCTCGTTTTTGTAGTCAAACGCATCCTCGTCGACAATTTCAGCGTTTAGATCCAATGCGAGTGACGTGGCGAGTATACCAATAATCCCGGCAAGTTTTGTTATTCTTCCAGACGTGATAATCCCTTCCATGTTATTCAACATTGCCACGCCTCCCGGTTCAGTTCGGATGAGACTGACAACTGCATAAGACAAGAAGTACTTCGTAAGATTGTAGTAGGCGAAATGTTTATCTTTGATCGCGTCAAGCGCCGACTCAACAGACTTAAAGCACTCCCAATAGCCGAAGATTCTCGCGCCGGTGACATCAGGCCTACCGAATATTTCTGAGTGAAGTTCATCCATCACTTTGTATTTCTGATGACAGCTCCACGGCTGTGCTATATCCATTGCGAGCAGGATCAAGCCTGCGGATTCGTTTTTCAAAACTATCTTGCCCTTATTGGCCTCGCCCTGCTTAATTTTATATGCAACAGTGTCGTTGCTGATGGCACTAACTTCCGCCTTTAGCCGTTGCTGAATGTTGTGGTTGGATTTTAGATCGCGCGCCTTGATTGCGTTTTGGTTGTTGCTGTTCGTAGTAATCCGCTGGGAAAGAGCTGAGTCACCTTTCGTCTCTATCAGCTTCACCAAAATTTTAAGATCGTCTGTGATTTTCGATTTTTCGGCCATCAATGACGTTAGGCTTTGTGCGCCGTTGACCACAACATAGTCCTCGACTTCGATCCGTTCCTCCGTTTCAGAACCAATTTTCCTACATAGCACGTTGGTTCCGTTGTGATACAGCGGAAAATTTTTGTGCTCTCCCTTTTCCTTTATGCTCTGCCTTAGCCCTTTGTTGACCTTGGTATTTCCGAGAGCCAATCGAACGTTCTGCTCAAACAAACTCCCATCCTCGATCCCCTCCATCTTGAGAAGATTGAGAGCAGGGGCCAGAAATAGTCGGGCAGCGGCACCGCCAGCATCATATTCGATGACATCAGAGTCAGAAATATCGAAGTAGTAGCTGCCCTTGATGCCGCCATCGACATCCAAATCGACGTAATCATTGGCTATGGCCTCTGCATCATAGAGTTCGATTTTGGGCAGTTTGGCGAGAATTGCCTTTGCATCGTCGTTTGCCCGTGCATTGCTTATGAAGACACCAAGCACGTCATATCCGCTGTCCTACCTTTGAGGCAAGACGCGTTCTTGCGATGGCCTGCTTCAGCTTGTCGTTTTTAGTCTCAGAATAAACTTCGTCAATCTTATTTTTGCTATCGAATTGCTGGAGAGTTCCGTAGAACTCCTTAATGTCGGTATCGCCGAATTCTGCATTGTCCTTAGTCTTGGTTTTTGCTTGCATGATGTAGACTGTCTCAGAGACATCGTCAACATAGATTGCGTCCATGCCTTTGTCGTGCTTGTCATCTACACAAGCATCATCGGAATCGATCTCTTCCAATCGATATATGTTCTCTAGGAACCATCTGAGAAATCGGCCAGAGAAGTCGGGTGCCCGCTTATCATACGGTTTAAGTTCGTGCTCGGAGAAAGCGTTGTGATTGAGATTTTCGATTTTCATTGGCTTTCTCTAGTTGCGTCAATTTTTAGGTTCCGCTGTAAATTCGGTGTCTCTTGCAACGATAGGTCTCCTCTTCGAATTGCGAGCACACAATTATGTCATGCCGTATAACGCTGAGGTCAACGGCGCGCAGCGTCCGTTGTAGCGAATGGTTAGGCAGTTGGTGATTCTGGAAGGGGGGCGTTTTTCTCGGTTTTGATAAGCCGATCTTGATACTGTTTCTGTAGTTCCATATAGTAAGCCACCAACCGTGCGGGATCATGATCAAAGCGCGCTGAGATTCGGTGGCGAATCTCTCTAATTTCGTCAACTACCGGGTCACTCTGAGTCTGTTTCATCACTTCCTCCTAGCAGTTCCAAGGGCGTAACCAACATCGGCACAAAGAGCCCGAGTAGCGCGTTCACACGACGAATATGACCAAATTTGTTCGCATTCGCCAAGTGTCGACAATTCCAGGTCACCAGAAAATCACATTTATGGAAGGATGCTAGCGCCAGGTGCAGCGCATCTCCACCGGGATCGGCAGGCATTACCTTGTGCTGGATGTACGTCTGCACGATCTCGACTATGGCCGGTTCCATAGGCAAGAGTGGTAAATCGCGTACAAGAGCCAACCGTTGTGCACTGCGCTCTGGCAGATCGCCGGTTAGTTCGTCCAGCACAGCCGGACTAGTGACCAATTCATAGTGCTCTGGGGCGACATCCCACCACTGTCGTGTCCACTCTCGTCGTGCCACAATATCAGAAGCGGTGCGCCTTTCCTGGTAGAAGTTGGGAATCGAAGTCTCGATGTAGACGCGGGGTTTATTCATAGCGATAACTGCTGGATTGGCTTAGACGGCCCGAGGCAGTAGATGGTAGGCATTGCCATTTCTCCACCAGAGTGAGTGTCGGATTAAGTTTCAGCGTTTTGCTGCTCCAGATATTCAATGACAGCCTCTTCGCAGAAACGCAGGAGGCAACAGAATAAATCTATGAAGTCCGAGTAGCGCTGCCCAAGTTTATCCTCTACGTGCTCTGCCGTTACACTTGCGGCTATGTCGTCCGCAAAACGGAATCTGTACTGCAACTCGCCATCGATCTTCTCCATGCCCGATTCCTCATCCGCGAGGCCATTCAAGGCCCGAGCTATGGCGCCGTGAGCTAAAAATGGGCCCTGAGTCCATGGGCCCAAAATCGAAAAAATTACTGTTCCTCCTCGCCTTTTTCCTCTTCCGTAATGAGCAGGGCGCCGCGCTTGCGGGTGAAGTAATTGCCGGCCCACTGGACCAGTACCAGGATTTTATTGTCGTATTCGATGAGGTAGGCGATATGGATGAAGAGCCAGATTAGCCAGGCCGGCCAACCGGCAAAGCGCAGCCGGTTGATATCGGCGACGGCGGCGTGGCGGCCAATGACGGTCAGATTGCCGCGGTCGCTGTAGCGGAAGGCTTGGGGGGCGACTTTGTCCTGGAGACGGTGGCGTATCAGGCGGGCGACGTAGCGGCCTTGCTGCATGGCCACCTGGGCAACCCCGGGCAAGGGCGGACCGTCGTGGTGGGCCCAGTGGGCCAGATCGCCAATGACAAAGATATCCGGGTGGTTGGGCAAACTTAAATTGGGCTCTACCATTAGGCGGCCCTGGCGGTCCTGCTCGGTATCGGTGCGCTGGGCCAGAGTGGTGGCCAGGGGCACCGCCTGCATACCGGCGCCCCACAGCACGGTGCGGGTTTCCAAGCGGGAAGTTTGACCTTCGTGCTCCAGGGTAATGGAAGTGTCGTCCAGGTCGAGGACGGCGGTATCGGTGCGGATCGTGACGCCCAATTTTTCCAGCGAGCGCGCCGCTTTTTGCGATAGCTCCGGCGGGTACATGGGCAAAATTCGCTCCCCCCGTTCAACCAGCAGTATTTCAGTGCTGTTTAAATTGATGCCGCGGAAACCGCCCTTGAGGGTGCCGTGGGCCAATTCGCCCAATGCCCCGGCCAATTCGACGCCAGTGGGGCCGCCGCCTACCACGACAAAGCGCTGGTAGGCCTGGCGGCTATCTTCGTCCGGGGCTTTCTCGGCGGCCTCAAAGGCGGTGAGAATACGACGGCGCACGGCTAGGGCGTCTTCGACCGATTTAAGCGGCGGGGCATCTTGCCGCCACTGATCGTTGCCGAAGTAGGACGAGCCCATGCCGGCGGCGACGATCAGGGTATCGTAGGGGAGGGGGCCTGCGTCCGCCTGGACGGTTTTGGCACGGGGGTCGATATCGCTTATCTGGCTTTGCAAGACGGTGGTCTTTTTGTGTTTTTTTAGCACCAGGCGCAGCGGCGAGGCGATATCGCCGGGGGACAGGCCGCCGGTGGCCACCTGGTAGAGCAGGGGTTGGAAAAGGTGGAAGTTGCGCCGGTCGACCAAGGTCAGGTCAATGCCGGCGCGGCCCAATTCCTTGGCGGCGTAGAGGCCGCCGAAGCCGCCCCCGACAATGACGACGCGGTGCTCTTGGGTCATTTAGGTCTGCCCCTCTGGCACCGGGGCTTGGGGGTCGATTAGGGATTGGTGCTGCAATTCGGCCCAGAAAGCGGCGGGGATGGGGAAGGCGAAGAAGGCGGCGTTGGATTCCAGCTCTTCCGGGGTGCGGGAGCCGGGGATGGTGGTGGCCACGGCCGGGTGGCCAAAGGGGAATTGCAGGGCGGCGGCCTGCAGGGGCACCTTATGGGCGGCGCAGACGTCCTGGATGCGCTGGGTGCGCTGGAGAATCTCGGCCGGGGCCGGGGCGTAATTATAGTGGGCCCCCGCCACGGCGCCGGTGGCCAAAATGCCCGAATTGTAGGGGCCGCCGATGATAATGCGAATATTTTTCTCCTGACACAGGGGCAATAGCTGGTGGCTCGATTCCTGTTCGAGGAGGGTATAGCGTCCGGCCAGGAGGAAACAGTCGAAATCGCCGGCGCGGGCGAAATCGCACAACATTTGCCATTGGTTCATGCCCAGGCCAATCGCTCCGACGGTCTTCTGTTCTCTCAGTTCATGTAATATGGGATAGGTCTGTTCCATGACTTGGTCGAAGTGGCTGGCGCTATAGGGGTCGAAACCGGGCTGCAGACTGACACCTTCGTCGGGGTCGTGGATCATGAGGATATCGATGCGGTCGGTCTGCAGGCGGGTCAGGCTTTCGTCGATGGAGCGCAAGATGGCGTCGCGTGAATAATCGAAAACGCCTTTGAGGGGCGGCATCTCGGTGAAAGGGGTTGTATCGGGTTCGTCATCGGCGCGGGGCACCAGCGAATAGCCGACCTTGGAAGAGAGGGCGTAGTCATCGCGGTTGTAGGCGGCCAGGCCCGCGCCCAGGCGTTGCTCGCTGAGACCGTAGCCGTAGAGCGGGGCGGTGTCGAAATAGCGAATACCCAGATCCCAAGCAGCCGCTGCAGTGGCCAGGGCGGTTTGTTCGTCCATGGCCCGGTACATATTGCCGAAACCAGTGCCACCCAGACCCAGTTGGGTAATGGTGAGGCCGTGTGGACCAAGACTTTGTCGTTGTTCGGGGCGCATTGGCGCAGACTCTCCTGTTAAAGGCGGATAGTGTGGTCGGCCAGGGCCGCGTCGATGGCCTGGTCGAGTTGGGGGTGGCGGAATTGGAAACCGCTGTCGAACAGTCGGCGCGGTACGGCGCGGGTGCTGGCCAATAGCAGCGCATCGGCCATTTCGCCGGCGACCAGGCGGGCGACAAAAGCGGGCAACGGCAGAAAGCTGGGGCGGTGCAGGGCACGACCTAGGGCGCGGGCGAATTGGGCGTTGGTCGCCGGTTCGGGGGCGACGGCGTTGACGGCCCCGTGCAGATCGTCCTTGGCGAGGATATGGATTAGGCTGCCGACGGCGTCTTCGAGGGCGATCCAGCCCATATATTGCCGTCCCGAGCCCATCGGCCCTCCTACGCCCCAGGAGAAGGGAGGGAGCATTTTGGCCAGAGCACCGCCCTGTCGGCTCAAGACCACGCCAAAGCGGATATGGGCTACCCGGATGCCGGCCTGGCGGGCCGGATCGGCGGCTTCTTCCCAGGCCTGGCAGACTTCGGGCAGAAAACCCGTTCCCACGGCGCTGTCTTCGTCGAGAATTTCGTCGCCTCGGTCGCCGTAAAAGCCGGTCGCCGAGGCGCAAATTAGGACTTGAGGGGGATGGTCCAGGGCGGCCAGGGTGCGGGCGAGGAGGCTAGTGGGCTGGGTGCGGCTGGCCAGGATGCGGGCTTTTTGCTCGGGGCTCCAGCGTTTCCCGCCGATATTTTCGCCGGCCAAATGGATGACCGCGTCTATATGCTCCAGGGCCTCGGATTCGAGCAGGCCGGCTTGGGGGGACCACTGGATTTGGGGGCCATTGACGACCGAACTGGCGCGCACCAGGCGTACTACGCTATGGCCCAGGCTTTCTAGACGGGGGGCCAGGGCTGAACCAAGCAGGCCGCTGGAGCCGGAGAGCAGGATTTGCATAATATTGAATATAGGATTACGAGGATGGGGCGCTATGGGGAAGCGGGGGTAATTGGGCCACTACCTGGCGCAGGGCCTGGGCCAAGGCGGCTCGTTCGGGCGGGGTGCCGACGGTGACGCGGATACAACGGTCGAGCGGGGCGACCCCGGGCATGCGGACAAAGACGTCCAGGTCCAGCAGCGCGGCTAAGGCGGCGCGGGCCCTATCGCCGTTGCCGCCCAGATCTAGGGCGACGAAATTGGTTGCCGAGGGCAGGGCGCGGAGGCCCAGCTCTGCGGCCAATTGGTAATAGTCCTCCCGCCCCTGGGCTACAGCCTCGACGACGGCGGCGATGAAGTCGGTATCCTGCAGCGAGGCCAGGGCGCCGACCTGGGCCAGACGGTTGACGCCGAAGTGGTTGCGGACCTTGTTGAGGGCGGCAATGACGCTGTGGTGGCCAAGGGCGTAGCCGATGCGGGCTCCGGCCATGCCGTGGGCTTTGGAGAAGGTGCGCATATGAATGCAGCGCGGGTCGTCTAGGTCGGGGGCCAGGCGGGCCTCTTGGGGGGCGAATTCGCTGTAGGCTTCGTCGAGGATTAACAGACAATGGGCGGGCAGTCGGTCGCGCAGGGCGGCCACATCGGTGGCTGGGTGCCAGGTGCCCATGGGATTGTCGGGATTGGCCAGGTAGAGGAGGCGGGGTTGGTGGCGGTGCGCCGTGGCCAGTAGACCTTCCAGGTCTTCCAGGTCTTCGCGGTAGGGCACGGTGTGCAACTGGGCGCCAAAGCCGTGGACGTGGTAGTTGAAGGTGGGGTAGGCGCCCAGCGAGCTGACGACGGAGGTGCCCGGCTCGGCGTAGAGGCGGACCAGCAGGCCGAGCAATTCGTCGATACCGGCGCCCAGACCCACCTGGTCGATAGTCGTTCCGTGGCGGCGGGCCAGTTCGGTGCGCAGGTCGTGGCCTTCGGGGTCGTTGTACCAGGCTAGGTGATCGATGCCTGCGATCATGGCCTGGCGGGCTTTGGGCGATATGCCAAAGGCGCTTTCATTGGCGCCCAGGCGCACCTGCAGCGGGCGACCGTTGTCTCGTTCGAGGGCTTCGGGGCCGACAAAGGGTATCGTGGCGGGCAGGCCTTGGGCCAAGGGCGTCAAGGGCGGGACGGGATACATAGGGTTTAGTCTCCTGAAGTTTTGCGGCATTTTAAGCTGGTTTATGGGCTTGTCTTCGTCAAGCGCGGGCGCTTGACGGTAGTGAGGGGGACGGTGATATTAGGGCGCGCTGTAAATCAAAAGGAAACCGCCTATCGAGCACCTTGGGTGGGTCGGCTGGAAGGCGGCAGTGATGTCTGAGGCCTCGCAGAGGCCGAGTTTACTGCCGCCTGGAAGCCGGCCCACCCAAGGTGCGTCCAAGCATTCCGTTATATTTGCAGACAACAATAGGGCGCCCTGCACACGTTTTTTTCGCAGGAGATAGATATGCAGATAAACCCTGGAACTATAGACGAGAAACCCGACCAGATTGCCGCCGAAAAAGTGCTGGCCTCGGGCCAGGCGGTTTCTTTGCGGCCCTTGCAGGCCGACCAGGCCGCCGCCTTGGGGGCTTATTTTACCGCGTTGTCGCCGGCCAGTCGCCGGGTCTACGGCCCGCATCCCTTTGAGCAGGAGACGGCCGACGATTTTTGCGCCCAACTCGACAGCGCCCGCACGTTGCGCCTGCTGGCCTGGACCGATGTAGGGGGCGGCGAGGAGGTCGTCGCCTATTTTATCGTCGAATTAGGAGTGCGCCAGGGCGACCGCCAGCGCTACGACAAGCTGGGCCTGGAATTAGACGAAAATACCGATTGCACTCTGGCCCCTTCGGTGGTCGACGCCTACCAGAGCCAAGGCCTGGGCAGCCTGATGATGGTGCACTTGCTGGAAGTTTTGCCGCGCTTGGGGCGGCGGCGCCTGTTGTTGTGGGGCGGGGTCCGGGCCGACAATCCCCGCGCCGTCCATTTCTATCGCAAATTCGGTTTCCGGCCGGTGGGCGAATTCGCCGCTGGGGGTACCAATAATTACGATATGATTGTGGATTTGTAATGGATGAGCCAAGGCTGGGCCAAGAGCAAATCGATACGTTTCATCGCGACGGTTTTGTCGTAGTGCGGGGCTTATTGCCCCCGACCATGGTGGACCAGCTGCGCCGCGATTACGACCGCGCCACGGCGGGGGAATTTCCGGTGGATGGCTGGAAAAACCGCATTGGGCCGGGCAAGATATTGCAGTTGGGCAATCCCCACAAGCATATCCCCGGCTGGGCCGGGCACGCTTATATGGACTACTTGGAGGCGGTGGGACGGCAATTGCTGGGCCCTGACATTGCCTATAAATACGACCAGTTGATCTACAAGCCGCCGGGCAATCCGGTGGAATTGCTGTGGCACCAGGACGCCGGCTACGGCTGGCCGGGCAAGGCCAATCACCGGGCTTTGACCTGCTGGTTGGCCCTGTCACAGGTGACAGCGGCGATGGGGGCGCTGCAGTTCATTCCCGGCAGCCATCTCGAAGGCATTGCCGAGCATCTCCCGGCCCAGCACAAAAACCCGATCAACGGCGCCTTGGAAGTCGAGGTGGATACGGACCGGGCGGTCTGTGTCGAATACGGTCCGGGCGATGCCACCTTTCATCACGGCCGCACTTTGCACTACAGCGGCGGCAACGAAAGTGAACGGCCGCGGCGCGGCTTGTCGACCCATATGTGGCCCGAGCCGAATTAGGCTTTGTTGGAAAAACCCCTTCAGACACTTTCTAACAGAAGACTCGTGCTTTCAACACCCCTTTGCTGAACCTTGCTATGAATGAAACAATACTGCAGTTTGGCGCCGGCAATTTCCTCCGCGCTTTTGTCGATGCTTTTGTGCACGAGGCCAATGGCCAGGGGCAGGAGGTGGGCCGCATTGTCGTGGTGCAGTCGACGCCGGGACCGCGGGCGCAATTGCTCAATGAGCAGGAGGGGCGCTACCATGTGGTGACGCGCGGTTTAGTCGGGGGCCAGCTTATCGACCGGGTCGACGAGGTGGCCAGTATCAGCCGCGCCCTGGTGGCTGCAGAGGAATGGGAGCAGGTGCTGGAAGTGGCGCGCTCCCCGGCCCTGCGCTGGGTGGTCTCCAATACCACCGAATCCGGTTTTGTCCTCGACCCGGCGGAGAAGGCGCCCGGGGATGGGACGCCGCGTTCCTTTGCAGCCAAATTGGCGGTCGTATTGGAGAGCCGCTTTGCCGCCGGGCTGGAGCCGCTGACCATTATGCCGTGCGAGTTATTCGACGATAACGGCGGCTGTTTGCGGCAATTGGTGTTGGAGCAGGCGGCCGCTTGGGGGTGGAGCGGTGAGTTGGTCGAGTGGATTGAAGGGGGGTGCCGTTGGGTCGATTCCCTAGTCGACCGCATTGTCAGTGGCTATCCGGCCGACCATCCGTTGGCCGCCACCGATCGTTTGCTGGCGGCGGCTGAGCCTTTCCGTCTGTGGGTGATGCAAGGGCAGGGCGACGAGACGCTATTGTGTCGCCATCCGGATATGCAGGTGGTCAGCGAGGTGGCGCCCTATTCGCTGCGCAAGGTGCGCTTGCTCAACGGGGCCCATACGGCGCTGGTGGGGCACGTGCGCGGTATGGATTTTACCACGGTGCGCCAGGCCTTGGCAGACGAGGCGGTAAAGGGCTGGTTGGAGGAGCTGATTTTTAAGGAGATAATCCCGGTGGTTGAGGAGCGGGTCGAAGGGGCCAGGGCCTTTGCCGAGGAGGGCCTGGAGCGCTTTGCCAACCCCTTTTTGGATCATCGCCTGGCCGATATCGCCCTGCACCACGAGAGCAAAATTGAGACGCGGCTGCTGCCGACCTATCGCGAATACGAAGAGCGATTCGGCCGCCGGCCGCCGTTATTGCACGCCTTATTGGAGGAGCAACATTGAAGACGATTGTCCTGGAGGAGCCGGGCTCTTTCCGGCGTACGGATACGCCCGAGCCCGAGGCGGCGGCAGCGGGCCAAGCGGTGGTGCTGGTGCGGCGGATTGGCATTTGCGGCACGGACCTGCACGCCTTTCGGGGGCGGCAGCCCTTTTTTAGCTACCCGCGTATTCTCGGGCATGAATTGGGGGTGGAAGTGCTGGACGTGGGGCCCGGGGTCGAGGGCGTGGAGGTGGGCAGCCACTACGCCGTTGAGCCGTATTTGCACTGCGGTACTTGCCCGCCTTGCCGCCAGGGCCGCACCAATTGTTGTGCCCAATTGCAGGTGTTGGGGGTGCACGCCGACGGGGGGATGCGGGAGCGAATTGTGGTGCCGGCGGAAAAACTGCACGGTTCGAAGGATCTGCAGCTGGAGCAGCTGGCCCTGGTCGAAACACTGGGGATTGGCGCCCACGCCGTCGAGCGCGCCGCTTTGCAAAAGGGCGAGGCGGTGCTGGTGATTGGCGCCGGCCCTATTGGTCTGGCGACGGTGCAATTTGCTCAGGTGGCCGGGGCCCGGGTGGCGGTAATGGAAGTGGATCCGCATCGGCTGGAATTTTGCTGCGCCCAATTTTCGGTGGAGCGGGGTATTGCAGGGGGCGGTGAGGGCTTGGACCAGGTGCGCGACTGGTTGGGCGGTGAGTTGCCGTCCACGGTATTCGACGCCACCGGCAACGCCGCCTCCATGCAGGGGGCTTTCGAGTATGTGGAAAGCGGCGGCCAGTTGGTTTTTGTCGGCTTTCAGCAGGGCGATATTTCCTTCTCTAATCCCGAATTTCACCGTCGTGAGATGACCTTGAAGAGCAGTCGAAATTCGGTGGCCGACGATTTTCGCCGCATTATCCGCCTGATGGAAGAAGGGCAGGTGGATACGCGGCCGTGGATTAGCCACCGGGCCGATTACGGCGATATGGTCGAGCGTTTCGAAGGGTGGTTGGAGCCCGAAGAGCAGGTGGTCAAAGTGGTGGTCGATTTCGATTGAGAGGAAATCCTATGACGGCATTGCGGTTGAACGTGCAGTATTTCCAGGACAGCACGCCCCAGGACGTACCCTGCCGCGAGGAGAATTTTGTCGTCCGGGCGCTGGATTTTACCCTGCCGACGGCAGAGACCGCCCTGGTGCTGGTCGATTTGTGGAATGTGCACCATATCGACAGCTGGGTCGAGCGCGCCGAGGCCATGACGCGGGATATTATCGCGCCGCTTATTGATCGGGCCCGGGCCAGCGGGCTGACCATTGTGCAGGCGCCTAGTCCCACAGTGCTGGCCAATTTTCCGGATAAATACCAGGTATACCAGGGCCACACGCCGGCGCCACCACCGGCCCCGGCGCCGGATTGGCCGCCGGCCCAATTCCGCGACCGGGCCGGCGAGTACGCCTGTTTCCGGGGGCCGCGCGATCAGGAGCCGGGTATTGGGCCCTACTGGCGGGAGCTGGAGGGGCAGCTCGATATTTCGCCCCATATCGCGGTGGCTGCAGGCGATTTTGTCGTTGGCAGCGGGCAGCAATTGCACGATCTATGCCGGGAGCGGGGTATTGTCCATTTGATTTATGCCGGCTTCGCCACCAACTGGTGCATATTGGGCCGCGACTACGGGGTCCGCGCCATGCGCGGGCGGGGGTATAATACCGTGCTGGTGCGGGACGCCACCGAAGGGGTGGAATTTCCCGATACGTTGGCAGGCCGGTGGGCCACCGAATTGGCGGTGCGCGAGGTCGAACAAGTGCACGGTTTTTCCACTTCGACGGCGGATTTTTACGCCGCTTGCAACGCCCTATAAGAGGAGAGACTTATGGACGAACCGGTGGTCTATCTCAACGACGGTTTCGTGCCGGCGTCCCAGGCCCATCTCAAAATTTACGACCTGGGCATTGTATTGGGCGCCACTTTGACCGAAATGACCCGCACCTTCCAGCACCAGCCCTTTCGCCTGGAAGACCACGCCGCACGGTTATTGCGCTCGTGCAAATACGCCGGTATCGAGCTGGAGCTGGATCACGAGGGGCTGGTGGGGGTGACGCGGGAATTGATCGACACCAATAGCGCCCTGATCGGAGCGGAGGAAGACCTGGGTGCGGTCCACTTTGTGACGCCGGGGGAAAATCCGATCTACGCCGGCAGCGCCGGGGTTGCGCCGCGCTTGACGCCGACGTTGTGTATCCACTCCTTCCCGCTGCCTTTTGCTTTGTGGAAAGCCAATTTTAACCAAGGCATCCACGTGGTCACGCCGTCCATCCGCCACGTGCCGCCGCAATGCGTCGATCCCAAGACCAAGAACCGCTCGCGGCTGCACTATTGGCTGGCCGATAAGCAGTCGCAGGCGGTCGATTCCAAGGCCACTTCGCTATTGCTCGATTTGGACGGCAATCTCACAGAGTGTTCGGGGGCCAATTTCGTGCTGGTCGAAAAGGATACCATCTATACCCCGACCAGCCGCAATATTCTCGAAGGGGTGAGCTTGGTGACGCTGCGGGAATTGGCCCCGGCGTTGGGGTTGAAGTGGGTGGCCAAGGATCTGCAGCCCTACGACGCGGTCAACGCCGATGAGGCCTGGTTGACCAGTACGCCCTATTGCCTGGCTCCCTGCACCCGGATTAATAATACGCCTATTGGCGACGGCAGGCCCGGGCCGCTTTTCGCCCGGGCGATGGAGGCCTGGAGCCAGCGGGTGGGGATGGATATTATGGGGCAGTTTACCGGCGCTAACTGAAACGGCGGGGGGGTTGTTAGAGATTAGCTTTTCTGCGTCCGCACCTGGTCCCAGTTTTCGTCGGTCAGGGCCTCGCCGCTAATGGGCCTAGGGGCCGTCCGGCAAAGCCAAAAGGCGATTTCGGCGATATCCTCCGGGGTGCGGCCGTAGGCTTGGCCGGACCACTTTTCCTGCATGGGGGTGGCCACGGCGCCGGGGCAGATGGCGTTGATGGCGATGCGCCCGTCGTATTCCTGGGCGGCGGTTTTGGTCAGGCCGATAACGCCGTATTTGGAGGCGGCGTAGGCGGGGATGGTGGGGGCCGTGCCCAGTCCGATAATTGACGACATATTGACGATGGCGGGGCGCTGGGTGGCCAGCAGGCGGGGGATTTCGGCGCGCATACAATAGAACATGCCGCTGAGATTGACGCCGATAACGCGGTCCCAGTTTTGCGGCGTGCATTCGCCCGTTATCTGGGCCTGGCCGAGGATGCCGGCGTTATTGACGGCGCAGTCGAGGCGGCCCCATAGCGCGTCGAGGTCCCGGGCCATGGCCTCTACCTGGTCTACCTGAGAAATGTCGGCGCTATGGGGCGTGGCGGTGCCCCCGTCTGCGGCGATGAGGTGGGCGGTCTCTTCGACGCCGGCGGTATCCGTATCGACGCAGAAGACGCGTATATCCGCCCGGGCGAAACGCTGGGCGGCGGCCCGGCCAATGCCGGAGGCGGCGCCGGTTATTAGGGCGACGGGGTCATTTGCAGTATTTGTCGGTGTCATACCAGTTCACTCATAAGTAAGGGCGTCCACCGGATTGGTAAGGGCCGCCCTGATGGATTGGAAACTGACGGTCAACCAAGTGACGGCCAGGACGAAAATGCCGCCCAAAACGAAAAACCGGGCTTCTATATCGGTGCGATAAGGGAAGCCTTCCAGCCACTTGTCCATGGCGTAATAGGCGATGGGCCAGGCGATGATATTGGCGGCGACCACCCACTGCAGGAATTCTCTCGACAGCAGGATGAGGACGTTGGGGACACTGGCGCCCAAGACTTTGCGCAAGCCGATCTCTTTGCGTCGTTGTTCCACCGTGAACGACGACAGGCCGAACAAACCCAGGCAGCCGACGAGGACGGCCAGAACGGCGAAGAAAGCGAAAAGCTGGCCTAGACGCAATTCGCTGCGGTATTGACTGTCGAGATTCTCGTCGAGGAACGCGTATTCAAAGGGGCGGTGCGATACCCGCTCTTTCCACAATTCCTCTAAATCGGTCATGGTGCTGACGAGCTGATGGGAGCGGAGGCGCAGGGAAAAATAACTGAAGCCGCTGGGATTTATGGTGAAAACGAGGGGCTCCATGGGCCAGTGCAGGGAGGCGAAGTGAAAATCCTTGACCACGCCAATGATCCGGCCCTGTCTGCCGCTTTGGACAAAGCGCTTGCCAATGGCCTGCCCGGCCCCGGTCCAGCCGAGATAGGGCACGGCGGCCTCGTTGACGACAAAGGCCTCGGTCGCGTCGGTGGCAAAATCTTTGGCGAAGAGTCTGCCCGCCACCAACTGGAGTCCGTATGTCTGGGCAAAGTCGTAGTCGATGGAATACCTCCGCAGCGTACTATTGTGCGTGTCGCCGGCCTCGGTCTCGTATTCTGCATACAGATTGACGGGCTGGTTGTCCGGGGTATTCGATGAAGCAGCGGCCTGGACCACGGCGGGATGCCCGATAAAGGCCGTCTTTATGGATTCGTACTGCTGCTGCAGGGTCGGGTCGCCGCGGAAGGGGATAACCAGTATCTGCTCGGGGTCGAATCCCAGATCTTTGTTGCGCAGATAGTCCAGTTGGCTGTATACGATGATGGTGCCGACGATAAGGATGGTGGATACGGCGAATTGGAAAACGACCAGCCCACGCCTGAGGAAGGAGCCCTGAGGGGTCGCGTGGAAGGCGCCTTTCAAGGTTGCGGCCGGTTGGAAATCGGAGAGGGTGAAAGCCGGGTAGAGCCCCGCTGCCAGGCCCACCAGCAGTACCAGGCCCACCAAAACGAGCACCGCAGGGCTTTGATAGATGGCCGCCAATGCCAACGTTTTTTCGCTAAAGGCGTTGAAAGTCGGCAGCATTAGTGTGGTCAGCCCCAGGGCCGCGCCTAAGGCCAGCAGGCTCAACAGGGCCGATTCGCCGAGGAATTGCCGCACCAATTGTGCGCGCGAGGCGCCGATGACTTTGCGCACGCCCACCTCGCGGGCGCGTCTGAGCGAGCGGGCCGTGACCAGATTGACGAAGTTGATGCAGGCGATGGCCAGGACAAATGCGGCTACGGCCGAGAAGAGATACAGATAAAGCACATTGCCGGTGCCGCCGATTTCCGCCCGCCGATCGGAATGCAGGTAGATCTGGGCCAGCGGCTGTAGCGTCAGGGCCAAGGACATTTTGGCCCGCCGCTGGACATCCCCCATATGGCGTTCGATAAAATCGGGGAAACGGGCTTCCAGGTGGTGCGGATCGTTTTTTTCGGTCAGCAATAGATAGGTGAAACCGGAGAGAGAAAACCAACTTTGGCCGTAGTCGCTATTGATCGATTCCCAGGTAGAGAAAGAGAATAGAATATCAAAGGCGAAGTGCGAACTGGACGGGATTTCAGCGAGCAGGCCCGTCACCCTATAGGGCTGGGCCGCCCCTGCCACTTCCAGGATCTGGCCGATGGGATCGGTCTGGCCGAAGTATTTTTTGGCCACCGCTTGGGTAATTACCGCGCTGTAGGGTTTTTCCAGCGCGGTTTGCGGGTCGCCCTGAAGCAGGGGAAAAGTGAATACGGCGAATACGCTCTGGTCGGCATAGAAAACCCGATTTTCCTGGAATTGCTCGGTCCCGTGGCGAATTAGCCCTTCGCTTGGCTCGAAGCGCACCGTGTGCTGCACATGGGGAAAGTCCGTTTCCAGGACGGGGGCCAGGCTGTGCGGCGCCACGGCAAAGTGGAACAGGCGGTCCGGGGTCTGCAGATTGCTGACGAGGCGGTAGATGCGGTCCACCCGTTGGTGGTACTGGTCAAAGCTGAGTTGGTCCTGGACGTAGAGGAATATCGACAGGCAGACGGCCAGTCCCACGGCCAGCCCGAGGATATTGATCAGCGAATAGATCTTGTTGCGCCACATATTTCTCAGGGCGATGAATAGGTAGTTTTTCAGCATGGCGGCCTGGAGATCGGGTGAATGTGCGGGCGGGTGAAGAGCGGTGGCGGACTTGTCCAGTTGATTTTAAGCAATCCCGAGGCCAAAATTTGTACTATATTGTTATTTAAATAGTTGAGACGATCTAGGGTGGCGGCAAAGCGCTTGCAATTGTCCGCTGGCGTTACATGGGTGTACGCCAACGGACAGTCCGGGCGGGCTCCAGCAATCGATAATTGGCCACACCGTCGTTAGGAGCCGTTGTTTACGGGCTCTGTAAATACAGGTGAACTATGGAAAGAGGCCTGCCGCCGGAAAGCAGATTGCTATGGAACTGTTCTCGGTCCATCACTTGGCCTGGCTAGGCGTTGCCGCGCTCTTTGTTGCGGGGTGCATCTATATGCGGCGCTGGCCTGTGGATTCGCGTTGGCATCGCACTTTCAGGGCAGCGCTTTTTATCCTGCTGCTCCTCAGCGAATCCAGTTGGGCTTTGTACCGGCATTTTGGCGCGCAGGTGCCGTTGGTGAAGAATCTACCTTTGCATCTGTGCGATTTGTCGGTGTTTTCCCTGTTGCTGGGCCTGGCCACCGGCCGCAGACTATTCGCCGAATTATCCTATTACGCAGGGGGCGTCGGCGCTTTGCTGGCCCTATGCCAGCCGTCCATCAGCGAGACCGGGGCGATTCGGGTGGTGGCTGAATTTCGTTATTTTCTCACCCATATTATCCTGGTCGGCGGCGGCTTCTATTTGACCTTTGGGCGTCGGTACCGTCCCGGCGCCGGCGCTATTCTGCGGAGCTACCTGGCGATCCTTTTGTACGCGCTGCTGGTGACCCCCCTCAACCTGGCCCTGGGGAGCAATTATTTCTATACCCTTGCGGCCCCCCGGCAACTGGATTGGTTGCAGCACTACCCCCACGCTCTATTCCTGGGGGTGGTAGCGCTGATTTTCCTGGGTGTATTCACCCTTATGCACCTCCTTTTTACAGGACTGGGCCGGCGGTCGGACCGGATTTGACGATGGGCCGGTTTTAGGCTAGTACTCTGACATTATGAATTTGCAGGATAGAGTGATTTCATCTTTTGCCGGGCCTTTTCGGCGGTAAATCGCCATTGGACCGTCTTTTGTTGCTGGTTGCGCTGTTGTTGCCAGGGAGCGATCTCTCGTCGAAGAGTCTCTTGGTCGGGCAGTCGTCGGCCAATGCACTGCTCACTGAGGACCGACAGTTCAATCTCCACCATGTTCAGCCAACTGGCATGGGGCGGCGTATGGTGGAATTCTAATTTGCGTAAGAGGCGGCGGGCTTCCGCCGGGGCAAAGGTTTCATACAGGGCCGCCGGGGTATGGGTATTGAGATTATCCTCGATCACGCGAATTCGTTGAGCCTGTGGAAAATGGATATCGACCAAGTCTTTCATACAGTGGGCATAATCGGTTTTACAGCGTTGCTTAGTGACTTTGATGTGCCGCCAGCCCAAGTGGGGCGCAAAGAAGGCAAATAGGTTACAATGCCCCTGGCGTTTATAGGTATAATCGTATCGGTGCGGTTTCCCTGCTTCCATGGGCAAGGGCGCCCGGGCTTCGCCGATGAGTTGATAGGGCTGCTCATCAAAACAGACCACCGGACTCGCCTCGTCGAGGGGGGCGGCATACAAGTCGAGGATGGCTTCCATGCGCCAGATAAATTCGGCATCGACTCGAGGAATGATCCACTGTTTGCGTTGCCAGGGTTTCAACTCACTTTTTTTAAGCGTTGGCGGACCGTCTCCCGGGAGATTCGGTCGACCACCTGCATCTCGACCAGGCGCTGGGCCAGCAAGCGTATGGTCCAGCGTTTGCGCCCCTCGGGGGGCTTTTCGCTGGCCAACGCTAATAACACGACTTCTTGTTTGCCCGTCAGCTTGAGCCGGTTGCCCGGCCGCGGTTTTTCCGACAGCGCCGCCTCCAAGCCCTCTTCGACAAAGCGTTTCCGAATCCGCTCCACCGTCGTACGATGGGTGTGAAGCCCTTCAGCAATGGCTTGATCGGTTTGGCCTTGGTCGGCCAATAGCAGAATCCGAGCCCGAGTGAGACGACGGGCTTTGCCCGTACCTTGATGGATCAAACCATGAAGTTGGTCCCGCTCGCTGGCAGACAGATCGACCAAATAGCGTTTGCGCATGGATCACCTCCGTTGTAGGGCTTAATAGGATAACGGAGAATCCACTAAAATAAAAATGTCAGAGTACTAGTAGGTTGGTGTGGACGTCGACGTCTATTTTGGAGACGATGATCGTTTGGTCGGTTGCAATATTCAGTTATTAGCCGCTCGAAGAGTGATAGTCCCGGTGCTTGGGGCTCCGGCCCTGCGGCCCCGTCGAGAGACTTCGGCGTGGGTACCGCTGAAGACGCCCTTGGTGAGATCCCCGGAGAAGGTGAAGGTGCGCCGCTGGTAACTGCTGATTGTACCGTGCAGCGGGCCCTCCTGCAGGCTGCCTTCGGCGGTGCCGCGAAAGGCGTGCTGTGCCCCGTTGAAATGGAAGTGAAAGACAACATTCCAGAGTCCCTCCTTTTCGGCGGCGGAGAAAACGGCGCGTACGGGTCTGGGGCCGTCCTGGTGCTGGGGAGCGGTAAAGGTCCCTTCTAACGTGTGGCTGGAAGAGGGTGCCAAGTGGGCCGGGGGCGGATCGGGACGGCTGTCGGGGGGCGGGACGCTTATGGGGGTGCAGGAAAGGGCGAGCGCCGCTAATATTGGGATCAACGGTATTGGGGTGTTCCGATTAACCATCATCTGGCAATGCCTTTCTTGCTGGAATCGACTGGAACCAGCGTTCAGAAATTCACTGGTATTCAGGATCATTGGGGGCCGGACAGTTCCATACATTTGGTCTCCGGCCAATAACTCGCCATGATCCTATAACACCAAAGGCACATATTGAACTAAGATGCACGCTTGGATTCGAGAACGCCCAATACGCCCGGATAAGCATCCAATCGGGGATTTACTCCAATTTTCATGCCCACTCTTCGACGGATCTTAATCCGATCGGTCACAAGATCAGGCATGTCTGATGCGATTGGCTCGCCGAAAAAAGACATATCGGCCCTGGCTCGATTAGGCTGCCTCATTCTTTTTCCGTATGGGCAACCAAAAATAAGACTTAGATTCGGGGTCCAGGCCACGACCAAGGAAATCGGCATTTTCGTGCTCCACGTCGTAAGGCCCGTTCAACTCGTAGGTTGATTCCCTAACCCATCTGTAGCCTGGCTTAATCGTCTCTTCAAGCATTGATACAGGAGATCCTCGATGAGTGAAAACTGCGTAGTTAGATCTGGGTAGTTCCATACCAACTACGCCTGTCGGCAGATTGCGAAGATTGGGAACTTCAATTCCTACGAGCATGAAGTGATCCAATCCGTCGTTGCAATCTATCAGTGGCAAGGGCTTGTTTTGGGGTACGGAAGCAAATCCTATCGCGTATTGGTCTTCCTTTCCAATCCTCTGAACAACTGTGGACAGAATACTCCTGGCATGGCTCCGCAAGGCTTCGAGATTCTGAAAGCCTATTCCTCTGCAACTAACAATTGGACCTGCAATGAGCAGGGGGCCCTTGTCCAGAATTTCGGGTGTGGCTATCATCTACGCCCTTTCGCCGTAATATTAAAATCGTTTTATGGTCCGTATTCCAGCATTCTACCGAGGCTCTTCCATTTGGTTTATGGAATTCTTTTTGGATGCTCAGACGGTTGGTTGTATGAAAACCAAAGCCGATACTTACTCGCTGTGGAGAATTCCTTCCATGGCCCGGTCGCGGTAGGGGCCGGAGGCGTCGTAGAATTGATCACGGGAAGAAATTTCGTTGACCATGAGGGCCGTCCGATGCTGCGGGCACTGTGATTGGATGACGCCGTCGGGGGTTATGAAGACGCTGGGCCAGCTCTGGTAATGGCCCGAGGAATTGTTGCCGCTGAGGTAAAAATAGTTGGTTGCCGCCCGTACCTGCATGCTCTGGCGCATGATTTTGGTATGGATATTGGCGCCTTGGGCCCGGGCGTTGTAAAAGGACTGGAAGATTACCTGGACCTGGCGTTTTTTATAGGCGCGGTAGAGTTCGGGGAAGCGGACGTCGTAACAGATGAGTAGACCGCACTGGAAGCCGTTGACGGCAAAGGTGACAAAACGCTGGCCCGATTTGTAGTATTGGAGGTCGCCGCCGGTGCAAAAGCGCTTGTCGTAGCGGCCGACTCGTTGGCCCTTGTCAGATATATATACCAGGGCGTTGCGGATATCGCTGCCCGAAGTGCGGTGGTTGGTGCCGTAGATAAGGCCTAGCCGCAGGTCTTTGGCAAGTTGTGCCAGTTCTGCTTCAGCCGCTATGAGGGTTTTCCAGTCGTAGCCATCCCAAGTTTTGAATTCGGCCCCGGCATAGCCGCCCAGGCAGGTTTCGGAAAAATGGGCGATATCGGCCCGTTGGCTTTTGGCCTGTTTGGCCAGATCGATGATATAAGCGAGATTGCGGTTGATATTGGCGCTGACGGGGAATTGGGCGGTGGCGATGCGCAGTTTGGCCATGGCGTCCCTCCTTTGCGGTATAGAGGGTATAAAGGGGGTTTGTCGGACATTGGTCAACCTATAACGGGCCATTTTCAGGGCTATTTACAATAAAGGTATAGGAATGGAACCTAATTTTAGTGCCTTGGTAGAAAGATTTAAAATATCTGAGATACGGGCGATTGTTCTAATGGGGAGTTTTGCGCGGGAAGAGGCCGGGCCTTTTAGTGATGTCGATCTGGTTCAGTTTACTCGAGCAGAAAGCGGGGGCGATGCTGAAACGCACAGTATTGACCGGCGTCTGGTTGTTGTCAGCCAGGTGACGCCTGCTGAGGTCGATGATTGGTTTAGCAAGCCCGAGGTGGCTTCCGAGTGTATCAAGGGGGTCCAGGTGGCCAAGCCGCTGTGGGATGAGGAGGGGTATTTCGGGGCGATCCAGGAGCGAGCCCGTTCTTTTGTCTGGGATAAGGCGATGCAGGATAAGGCGGATGTCTGGGCGAGTCGGCAATTGGTGGGGTGGGCCGAAGAGGTGCACAAAGGGTTGGGTGGTTTGCGGATCGGGCATGTGGGGCGTTTGCTGAACGCCCGGCACGGGCTTTCCTGGGGGTTGGCCAATGTCGTGCGGGTGCAGCGCGGCGTGCTGCTGGCCGGGGATAATGACTGGACTTTTGCAAAAATCAGGTGAGGGCAAGATGGTCCATAATCTTTGCGATCTCCCATTTAGCATCCGTTGCTTGTTGAATGGCCCAGGTCAGCGTCTTGCCCAAGACCTCTTTGGCAACGGCTCGACAGGCTTGGCCGATGGTCGTCAGCCGTTCTTGCGTCCACGCACTCGCACGGCGGGTGTGCATCTGGGCCATGAGCAGACTGTGCACTACGATTACGAGGTATGTGTGCCTGGTCAGGCCCTCGCCTGTACGCAGTTGACAGTCACCCAGACCCAGATGCTGCTTGCCGTCCCGGTGAAAGGTTTCGGTGCCGGTCCAACGTTGCCGATAGGGTTTGAGGATGGTGCTGACGTGCCAGTGAATTCGATTGGTGATCAGGATCTTGGCGGGCTGGCGGCCGTTTTTTCGGTCCCACAGAATCACCAGGCGGACCGGATGATCCACGTCGGGGATCGAGACGATTTTGGTGAAATACCACTGCAGCTTAGTCCCCGAAACGACCGGCCGTCGGTCGGGGGCTAACAGACGGCGGGCTAAGCGATTCACCGCCAGTTTGTGGCCGTTCCACCACAGGGTTCGGTTGGCTTTCAAGTCGCCCACATAGGTCCGCTCCAACCCCTGGATATGGTTGAGAATCGCGGCGTTGGTAAAATAGCTGTCGAAGGTAAACGACCCCGGAATAGCCTCGGCTACGACCCAGTCAATGAGCTCTTTACAGAGGGTCGTATGATCTTTAAACCCCTCGGGATCGGCTTCTTTCTTGCGGAAGCGGCGAAACTCCAGCGGATAGTATCGGCCCGATGGACACACATAGTTGGCGATGAGATAATCATGGGCAATGACGTAGCGCTGGTCGGCATGATCCCACAACCAGCCCACATCCTCAATCAACTCACCCGTATGGGTGATCAGTGTATTGTCGATGGGAATAACGCCCCTCGTCGCATAGCGCGTGGCCGGTTGCCCTTGCAGCCAGGCCAGGCGCTGCCGATTCAACTGCTGGGCATCCCACGGGGCCTCATTCAGCCAACGATTGAGACAGGATTGATCCGTCGTCTCGACAAATTCGGCGTTAATCGACGAGACATTCTTGCGTTGGGCCACCAGCAAACCCGTCAGGTATTCGCCAAAATGACGCCGCTCAGGCGCGTTGGCAAACACCCCACCCCAAGTGTCAACCGCTTCTTCAACCACCGTGGGAAAGCCGATAATGGCAGGCATGGCATCCAATCCGAGACAGGGGGTGGGGAATGACTACATTTTGCACCAATTAATGCATACTAACCGCGTTTTGCAAAAGTCCAGTTAGACACAATAGTATCGGGAAGCCGATTAATTCTCCAACAGTACGGAAAATGGAACCGGGTAAAAACTCCGTCGATAAGTGCATGTCCAAATCCTCCGCATTCAAAATCCATCAATCGGACACGGTTCCCAATTAAGAGCTCGTTATTGGGAAAGGGGTCTCCATGGATATAAGCTGAGAAAGGCCCTGGATGCATGTAGAATTCAACGACTTTGCAAATAGCTTTATCGAATCCAGCTGGAAGAGAGACTTCCACGCTAGAACAAGCGTTTTCATAACTATCGTGCATCCATCGGTATATTTGGTCCTGAGTATAATCCGGCCTGGGACCGAGGCGGTTCCGTATGCGATGGTACACATCTTCTTTCCCTATCGTTAGCGCGTGCATTTTACCGAATGTTTCAGAAAGTCTCACTAAACCCTTCTCCGCAGAGACGGGGTCGGCCTTTCCAAGCAAGTCGTTGATCTTAATTCCCGCTCCTAAGTCTTCCATAACGACTACGCCTTTTTCTCTATTGCCACCATAAAAACGAGGAGTGAGCGATATATCTCCAACTACTTGATCCAGGAATTCCAGACCAGCCCATTCATTAAACAGCCTAGCCGCAGGTCCTTCTGTTAGATCCACATCATAAACATCCTTTTCGCTACCAGAAATCTGCTTTACCACTACGCTTGCAGGGATATCAGAGAAGGGATCTACAACTCGACAGCGTAATGCCTTTGTCCGGCTATTATCTCTAATTATATCTATTGTTTCCAAGCGCACGTGTCTATCGAAATGATGGGATAAGATAGTCTTTGCGATTTCTATGGTTTCTAAGGTCATTTTTGACAGGTTAGCCCCTTGGATATATATAATTCGAACAGTGATTTGATCCCGACTGACGACCGCCCAGTAAAGTCGTATGGTTCAGCAGTTTTCCATGTCACTTAGGCTCTGTTTGGAAATTCGCTTTGGGGCCCAAGGGCGGGCGAAACGGCGGCTGCCAAGGCGCCCTTGGGCGGCCCTATCCGTAGATAGGGGTGCTCAAGGGCAACGCCGGCCGTCGCCGGTGCAGCCACCCGACGCCCGACGGGATTTTTCAGACAGAGCCTTGTATCTTGATTCAGGCCTTTACTGTAGCTTCTATTCAGACCGTTTCTGGTATCTCGGGTGAGGTCTTACAGAGCCTGAAGACATCGATCTTGTAGCTTAGATAGGCCCCCCGCCTTCTTGGTCGATACCGAGGAGTATCAGAGCCCCGAGAGGCTGCATCAACAAGGTCGGTAGACCCAGGTACAAGGTCAGGGGGCCCGAGTCACAATATAACCGCTGGAGGCCGCATGGCCCAATTCTCTTCCGCCGGTATTGACGTGAGTGCTCGCACCTTGGACTGCGCCGTAGCCCGGCCCGATCAGGCCGCCCAATCGGGCCAGTTTGCCAACACGCCGACTGGCCACCGGCAACTGATCAAGTGGCTGACCAAGGGCGGTCGGTCGGTCCAGATCTGTCTGGAGGCCACCGGCCTGTATCATCTGGGCCTGGCCCGAACCCTGCATCAGCATCGGCGCTGCCAGGTGATGGTGGTCAATCCCAAAGCCATCAAGCACTATGCCCAGGCCCGGGGGCAACGAGGCAAAACCGATGCGCTGGATGCCCACCTCATCTTGGACTACGGGCAGCGGCTCCCCTTTGTGGCCTGGCACCCGCCCGCCCCTGAAATCCTGCAGCTACAAGCCATCACCCGCCGCATGACCCAGCTCAAAAGCGAAATCATCCGGGAGCGCAATCGGCTCCATGCCGAAGGCTACCGAGTCAGCGGCACCGACCTGATCGAGCATGACATCCAAGTCCATATCCGCCACCTGGAACGACGCATCAGGCAGTTGGAAGAAAAAGGACGGGCGCTTGTGGCAGCGACACCGACATTAGACCGTCCTTTCCAGCGCTTGGTATCCATCCCCGGCATCGGCTCAGCCAGCGCCTTGCGCCTACTGGCCGAATTGGCGGTTTTGCCCCCCGATATGAAACCGCCCCAGTGGGTCGCCCATGCCGGCTTGGATCCACGGCCCTACGAGTCGGGCAGCTCGGTGGCCGCCCCGCGGCGCATCACCAAAGCGGGCAATAAATATCTACGCGCCGCCTTGTATATGCCTGCCTGGGTGGCCGTCCGCCATCAAGCCAATGTCAAGGCGTTTTACGACAAACTCATCGCCGCCGGCAAGAAGCCCCTGCATGCCATCGTGGCTGTCATGCGCAAGCTGCTGCATGCCATCTGGGGGTGTGGAAATACGACCAGAATTTCGACGGCGAAAAATTCTATCGAAGGGCCGCATAAATCACTTGACCATCAAGAGAGTATCTAACGGGCTCACAATTCACGACCCCGCGTAGCGGGGTGGGCGAAGCCCCAAGGAGCGTAAGCGACGTAGCGTGAATTGCTGTGTTAGCCGCTGACAGTCTTTTCTTTTTGACCTAAAAATGAAATCAACTTAATAAGCAGAGGTTCGAGCCATTCTTTTAATTCAGCTCTACCTTGATGGGTTCTGCACTTTCCACGAATCACCGAACACCATATGGCCAGTTGATAATAAACTGGGATATGTCGGAGCCTATCATAATCAATGGAACGAATGGATTCATAGCCTTGAAAGAAGGGTTTATCTGAGATAGCTCTAACATCCTCTATGACAAAGGGATGGCCTAACTGATGCAATGCCGAGGGACGGCATGCTTGATCGACTAAATCTCCATAGGGATCACTATAATCAACTGATTCTACATCGAGAATAAACGCAAATTCCCATTCATTTTTCGCTTTTGTGAAATATAACTCAGCATCGGCTAGCACTAGAGATTCTTTGTCCAGCAGGAGGTAGGGTTCTTGTTCAATTGTGCGACGGCAGGCCTCTAGCTGTATAGCCTCAATATTGAGGAATTTTTGTGCAACAGCCTCTTCTATTCTGGCAAAATAATCGACATAATCACGCTTCCGAGCTGAGTCAGGTGAAGTTGTTGGCCTTGTTATTGAATGAATCTGTGCATGGAGACGACCTACTTCATTTTCAATGCTGTCCTTTTCTTTCTGGCTGGTAGTCGGATTATCTGGATGAGCTAAAAAATCTGCAATTTCACCCTCTAAATACTCCATCACCATATAGGCAGTTGGGACTATTTCTTTGCTCCTATCAATCAAGTGAATCGTCGGAGTTCTGACGCCTACTGCTTCGGCAAGCTGTTCATAAGTGCTCTTTTCTTTGTCGTAGAGGTCCGTGTCTCTAATATTACGACAGAACCGAATTACGACTTTCAGCGATGGACTCTTTAGGGCGACTATATAGATCAAGTTATGGCTGCCTTCCCACTTCCTCATCAAGCCAAATTCATGTAGAGTGCCAACTTCATTTACTGCTTTAATCTGAGCATCAGTTCCAAATACCTTTTGAATAATCTGCTTAATCGAGTGGGCAGATATTTCTTCGATTACTGTATTATCTTCAACCATCTGATCTTCCGCTAAATTAGATCCTGTTTGCGGCTAATTTCCTTATTGCCGAACTCTTCACCTCATTTTACTACGGATTAACCGGGAGAGCAACTGTTAATCCGCACTTTTTGTTTCGCTTTTGCCGTTTATATTATCCAGCGGCGAATGAGTGCGTTTTAGGCTTTTATGCGTCATATGGGTATGGATCACCGTCGCCTCCGGCCTGGTGTAGCCAACAATTCGTGGACATAGCGCAGGTCCGTGCCAGCTTCCTAAACCACGGTCCCTGGGTATCTGCCAAATATGCTCGAAGAAAGAACTCGATTTGTTGACAGAGTCGCCCAATCGCCTCATTTTTCAAGCAGGCCCGCAAACGTCAACGGCGACAAGACCATGATGAACAAATCTATAATCGGCGCGATCCGCCCGTGCATTTCCCCGCTCCCTACAGAGCCCCCGGGAGGGTAGGGACTGTGGTGTGTCCGCGTTGCGGTACACAGTGTATTTCCCGCCCCCGATGAGTAATCGGGGGCTTTTTTTTTGCTCAATCGCCCATTTGAAGGGAGTGAGACATGGCCAAGACGACAAAAAACGAGATTGCGCCCACGCGCGCTGAAGACTTTCCCAATTGGTACCAGGCCGTCGTTAAAGAAGCCGATCTAGCCGAGATGGCCCATGTGAGGGGTTGTATGGTGATAAAGCCGTGGGGCTACGGGATTTGGGAGCAGACCAAGGCGTGCCTAGACGAGCAGATAAAGAAAACGGGTCACGAAAATGTCTATTTTCCCCTGCTGATACCGCTGGACTATTTAGAGAAAGAAGCCGAGCACGTAGAGGGCTTTGCCAAGGAGATGGCGGTGGTGACCCATCATCGGTTGGTGGCCCGGGATGGCCGCTTAGTGCCCGACCCCGATGCCCAGCTCGATACGCCCCTGGTCATCCGGCCCACCTCCGAAACGGTTATAGGGGCCTCCTTTGCCGATTGGATCCAATCGTATCGGGACTTGCCTTTGAAGATAAACCAATGGGCCAATATCGTCCGCTGGGAAATGCGCCCCAGGGTATTCCTGCGGACGGCCGAATTTCTGTGGCAGGAAGGCCATACGGCGCACGCCACCGAGGAAGAAGCGCTGCAGGAAACTCGCGCCATGCTCGAAATGTACCGGGGGGTGCTGCAAGACAAATTGGCGATTCCCGTGATCGCCGGAGAGAAACCCGCCAGCGAGCGCTTTCCCGGCGCGGTGAGCACGCTTTCTGTTGAAGCCATGATGCAGGATTACAAAGCGCTGCAGGCCGGTACGTCCCATTATTTGGGGCAGAACTTCGCTGCGGCGGCTGGTATCAGCTTTGCCGACGAGCAAGGTCAGGAGCAATTGGTCTACACCACTTCCTGGGGTGTTTCAACGCGGTTGATCGGGGGGGTAATTATGACCCATGCTGACGATAACGGCTTGCGTGTGCCCCCTAAGATTTCGCCCTACCATGTCGTGGTGGTGCCTTTCCATGACAAAGACGGCGAGGACCCGGCTGTCTCGGCCTATATCGAAGGGCTTGTGCAGGAACTGGGCGCTTGTTTTTTTGACGAGCACGCCGTCCGGGTGCACGCCGATACGCGCCCGTACCGCGCTATTGATAAGCGCTGGCAGTGGGTGAAAAAGGGGGTGCCGATTATACTGGAGGTTGGCCGCCGGGATATGGAGGGGGATGCGGTTTCGTACTTTTGCCGGCATCGGTTTCCGCATAAGGCGCTGTCGTTGTCGCGGGGTGATTTTGTCGGTGGGGTAGGGGCGCTGTTGGCGGAGATCCAGGGGGAGTACTACGCCGAGGCAAGTGAGCGGCTGCAGCGTCATACGCGCACGGATGTGGCCGATTTTGAGGCGCTTTGCGACCACTTTGAGGCGACCAAGGCAACGGCCGATTTTGTCCGGGGTTTGTGGTGTGAAAGTCCGCAGTGTGAACAGCGGCTGCAACCACTGGCGGTGTCGATACGGTGTTTGCCTTTTGAGCAGGAAAGGCGTGAGGGGGCTTGTTTGCTGTGTGGGGCGGCGGCGACTAAGGAGGCGGTTTTTGCCCGGTCTTATTAGGGTGAGGATGTCGTGGGGGCCGGCGTTTGCTTATTCTTTGTTTATTTTTAGGTTACGTCGCAGTAAATCGAGTGGAGCCCTGCATGAAGCTGGTACTGATATACGGCCCCTCCGCCGTCGGCAAGTTGACCGTAGCCCAGGAGCTGTCCCGGCAGACGGGACTTAACCTGTTCCACAATCACCTGACCGTCGATCTGGTCGAGCCCATTTTCCCCAGGGGCACGCCCTCGTTTGGCAAATTGATCTGGGAGATTCGGCTGGCAGTATTGGCCGAGGCGGTGCAAACAGGGCTCGACGGCTTGGTTTTTACCATGGTGTACGGACGCGGGCGGGAAGATTCAATGGCCCGCTGCATTGACCTGGTCGAACGCGGTGGCGGCCAAGCCTGCTTGGTGCATCTGCATTGCGCAGCGGCTACCTTGAGACAGCGGGTGGGCGATGAAGGCAGGAAACAATACGGAAAAATCACGTCGGTGGAGGTCCACGACCAATGGCTGCTACGGGCGGAGGATGACTTGCCCTTTGCGGCGGCGACTCGATGGCAAAGCCTGAGTTTAGATACGGGGGAATTGGACCCTATTGCAGCGGCGCAAAAGATCATTGATCATTACCAGTTAACCTAGAAATGGATTTAGCGGGAGATTTTGCTCATGCAGTTTGGACTGGTAGTGCATCCTTTCAACGACGAAAACTTACGCCTGGCCAGCCAGTTGGGCGTTACGCATATCATTTACTGCGAAATAAACGAGCACGACCAGAATACCCAAAGACGGTTTCCCGAACTCGACGAACTGCTCCAGATCCGCCGGCGGGTGGAATCGTTTGGGATGCGCTTGAGTTTGTTGGAAACCGCTTTTCCCATGGATAAGATCATCAATGCCAAATCCGGGCGCGACCAGCAAATAGAGCAATTCAAAAGGGCGCTGGGCAATATGGGCAAGGCCGGTATTGAGATCCTCTGCTACGATTGGATGCCCGTTGAACTGAGCGTCATTCGCACCAGTTATACCAAGACATTGAGGGGCGGGGCGTTGACGAGTGGTTTTGACTGGAAAGAATTTGTGCGGCAGGCAGAGGCGGAATTGGGCCCTACAACCGATGAGCAGATGTGGGACGATTTGGAGTATTTTTTGCGGCAGTGCCTGCCCGCCGCCGAAGCCGCCGGGGTCAAATTGGCCATGCATCCGGACGATCCGCCGCTTTCGCCGCTGGGCGGATTGGCGCGGATTATGCGGTCCCCCGATGCGTTTGAGCGCTTGTTCAGTATATCGTCCAGCCCGTGCAATGGCATGACCTTTTGCCAGGGGTGCTTTGCGGAAATGGGCGTCGATGTGCCGGCGGCTATTCGCCAATTCGGCTCGCGCATTCTGTTTGCCCACTTTCGCGATGTCGAATTGGCGGCGGATGGCCTTTCGTTTTACGAGACTTTCCAGGACGACGGACGCACCGATATGGTCGAGGCGATGCGGGCGTATAAAGAGATCGGCTTTGATGGGGTCATTCGGCCCGATCATGTGCCCAAGCTGGAGACCGAATCGGGTTTGGCCAATGGCTATACTATGTTGGGGCGGTTGTATGCGGTGGGCTATATGCGCGGCATTGCCGAGACCTTGGCTATTTAAAGCCCTGATGATTGGCAACTGCTATGGATATTGCACCTCGCCCGTATCACACTGAACGAGATCTCGAAGCTATGCGGTCCATTCTTGTCGCCGGTAAAAAGGCCGGTGGTGCGACGTACTATGTCCATAAAGGCGATTTGAATTGGTGGTTATTCTACGGGGTACCAGACCAAGACCGCCGGGAAACTATAACGCTGTGGATTGATAGAGATCAGGCGGATCAGGTCGTCGGCTGGTCCTTAATGTCGCCGGACTTGCATGCTTTTGATCTATTTGTCCATCCCGCTTTGCTGGCCGGGCGGCAGGTTGAATATATGCTTGGATGGACTGAAGAGCGCCTGCGCCAAATGCTCGGCGGGCATGAAGGCGGGGCGATTTCTACCATGTGGGTGGGACAGGGCGATCGGCCGCGCATTGCGCTGCTGCGCGATCGGGGTTTCGAACGAGATGATCATTTGTATCACGCCATGAGCCTTGATCTTACGGGGCATTTGGCTGCACCTGTGTTGCCGAAAGGATATGAGATACGGCCGGTCGCCGGTATTGAGGAGGGGCGCGAGCGGGCGGCGGCTTCGCATGCGGCTTTTGCGGTGACTAGATCCCGGCAGGAGCATGGCCAGGCGTATATCCAATTTATGCAGTCCTGTATTTATCCGGCTGATTTCGATTTGGTCATTATGGCGCCCAATGGCCAGTGCGCTGCTTTTTGTATTGGCTGGTTAGATGCCGAGAGTCAGATCGGTTTGTTCGAGCCGGTGGGGACGCGGCCTACGTTTCGCCGCATGGGTTTGGCCAAGGCGCTTCTGCAAGCCGGTCTGCGGCAAATGAAAAAGGCGGGTATGGCGACGGCGACGGTTTGCGTAGAGGGCGATAACCGGGCGGCGCAACGCTTATACGAGGCCGTTGGTTTTCAACTTGACCGCCAGCTCTATAGTTTTGCCAAAGAAAAGAAATGAGGCGATGGGATGAATGAGATCGACCTGCGTCCGGTACTGGATGCTTATGCCTTAGGCTCTGTTGATAAGATCGCCACCGCTGGGGGCACAGCCGGAAAGACCTGGAAGATAACCACTGCGGCCGGTGATTTCTTCCTGCGTTTGCGGGGTGTACGGACCTCGTCGGAGGCGCGTCTGCACTTCGACCACGGCTTGCGTCGGCACCTAGTGGAGGGCGGCGTGCCCACCGCGGCGGCCTTGCCGACCCAGGACGGGGAGCAGTGGTTGCGCATGGACGAGGGGGTATACGAACTCTATCCCTTTGTCGAAGGGCGGGCCTTTGACCCCGGGCGGGTAGAGGAGGTGGCCAGTGCGGCCGGGGCTTTGGCCCGGTATCACCAGGTGGCCGCCGAATACGGGCTTTTGCCCCGAGCAAAGGAGGACATCGCCCAGTATACTACGCTGGGCTTTTCCCCGTCGGTGAGTCGGCGCATGGACGATCCGCAACTGCAGTTGGAGAATATGACGGCGGTGCGGCAGTTGGCCTACAGCGATGAGGGCCGCGCTTTGGTCGATTGGTGTATGGAGCGGGTCAGGGCAATGCAACAGGCGTACGGAGGGGCGGCGTACGAGGACCTGACGGGTTGGGTGATCCACGGCGATTATACTCCGGCCAATCTGCTGTATTCCGATGCGGGTGAAGTGGTGGGTATTTTCGATCTGGATTGGGCCTTGCCTGGGGCGCGGTGCCGGGATGTGGCCGACGGGTTGTATTTTTTTGCCACCCGGCCCAGACAGATCGATGCGGCGGATATCTGGTCGCTCACTGGGGCGGCCCAATTCGATACCGAGCGCTGCGCTCTTTTCCTGCGCGCCTATCAGCAAGTCGCGCCGCTGCGGCCGGAAGAGATAGAAGCCTTGCCCTGGGCCTTTGCCGGGCGCTGGTTCTCCATCCGCCTGGAAGGGATGGCCAAGGTCGATCCGGGCCGGCGCTTCGAATTTTTTGCCCGCGATGTGGAGGGGCCGTTGCGTTGGCTCGACGAGCATTGGGCTGGGCTTGCCAAAGGGCTGGGCGCGGCTTTATAGCAGCTTTCAGGTCGAGGAGCGGTTGTCGGCCGATTGCCGGCGGAGTATCTTCCTGCCTGAGAGGAGGAAGCTATGTCGCAATCCAACCCCGAGACTTTTATCGCCCAGGCCGAGCGCCCCGGCGATTTCGACGCCTTCTGGGACAGTGTGCTGGCCCAAGTCGAAGCCATGCCACTCAATGCCCAGGTCGAAGTTGTGCCTTTGCGTTCGACGCCCGAGGTAGAGGTGTACGAGGTCCACTACGACAGTTTAGACGGAGTCCGTATTGCCGCCTGGTATTGTCTGCCGGCTCAGCGTCAGGGGCCTTTACCGGCTATTGTCCAGGTGCCCGGTTATATCGGCGAGCCGGGTATCCCTGTGGATTGGGCCCGGGCCGGATACGCCGCCCTCGGTGTGGCGCCCCGGGGTAAGCTGCGCAGCAACGGGCAATTCAATCCGGGCTATCCGGGCTTATTGACGCATAATATCGTCGACCGCCATACCTACGGGTACCGGGGTTTCTATATCGACGCGGTGCGGGCTTTTGATTGGCTGACGGACCGCGACGAGGTCGATCGGGCGCGCGTCGGCGTCTCCGGCAGCAGCCAGGGGGGCGGGCTTACGCTGGCGGTGGCGGCGCTGCGTCCACAGGTCCGGGCGGCGTCTGTGGGGGCGCCCTATCTGTGCGGTTTTATGGACGCTATTGAGTTGACCGATACCTATCCCTACCAGGAAATAAGCGATTATCTGCGGTTCTATCCCGAGCGCCGCGACGCCGTGCAGCAGACGCTGGAGTATTTCGACGGGCTTCATTTTGCGCCCAAAATTAGCTGTCCGATTATTGTCAATCTCGGCTTGCAGGATAATATTTGCCCGCCCGAGACGGGTTATGCTTTGTTCCGGGAATTGGGCGCGAACGACAAGCAGCTCTATACCTACGATCAGTGCGGGCACGATGCCGGCGGGGCCCAGCACCAGCCTGTCATAGCGGAATTCTTTGCCCGCCAGCTCAAATCCTGAGGGGGTTATATGGCCGATTTGTTTAAACCGAGTACCGTGCGGCCGGATGATCTGGAAGCCTACTGGGACGAGGTGGTCGCGGAATTGGACGCTTTGCCCCTGGCCCCGGAAGTGGAAGAGTTGCCGCTGCGTGAAACCGACTACAGCAAGACCTATGCGGTGCGTTATACCGGCCTGGGGCCCTACCGACTTTTCGGCTATTTGAGTCTGCCCAAGGGGGAAGGGCCCTTTCCGACGCTGGTCTATTTGTCGCGCTATCAGAGTGTGCTGGAGCTGATTCCCCAGGGGGATTCTAGCCAGAAGCGCAGCCGTTATGCCATATTTGTCGGGGCGGCGCGGGGGCAACGCAATGCCGATAAACCCTATGCCGCCGCCTTCCCGGGGCTGTTTACCGAGGGCATCGATGATCCGTGCATTTTTCGCGGCTTTGTCTCCGATTGCTGCCGGGCCGTCGATTATGTCCTGAGCCGGCCCGAGATCGACCGTGACCGCATCGCCGGTATTTGCGACAATGATATGGCGCTGCTGGTTGCGGCACTTCGGGGTGGTTTTTCGCGGCTGATTGCGGCGCCCTCCTTCTTTTACGCGGCCATGGATCTGGCGTCGCAAACACAGGCTTATCCGCGCCAGGAAATCAACGATTACCTGCGGCTTTATCCCCAGCGGCGGGAGGCTGTTGCCGCAACCCTGGCCTACTTCGAGCCTTTATTCTTGGCGCCGCGGATACAGGCCAAGACGTTGTTGTGGGGGGATGTGGAGACACTGGCGCCGTTGGCCGCGGCGCTGGATGGGGAAGCGGACGTGCGAGGGCGCGCCTCGGGGTATCTGGATGGGGTCTACCAGGAAGAGTGGTTGGCGCGCGAGTTGGGGGCCGGGGAGGCTATTCTGCCGGCTCATTGGCGGTAACGGCTATGTTGTTTCCAAGGGCTTGGAACTGCGTGCGTTTTGCCAAGGAATTGTGCTAGGTGGTCGTCGAGTCCCTCGCAGATCAGCCGCAGTGGTGCGCCGCCATTGCTCAGTGGCAATTTGCCCAATGGGGGCGGCTCACTGGTTTTCCCTCGCAAGAGGAATACGCCGAATTCCTGCGGCAAAGCTGTAAGGTCACCGAGTTGCCCCGCGTCCTGGTCGCCCGCGCCGATGGCCAATTGCTGGGGTCGGTCAATATCGTCGCCGGCGATATGTCTATACGTGCGGAGTTGAAGCCGTGGCTGGGGCAATTATTCGTCGCCCCGGATTGTCGCGGCGTTGGTGTTGGGGGCGCGCTGGTGAAGGCGGCCGTCGAATGGACGTGTCAGCAGGGCTTTCACCGCCTCTATCTCTATACGTCGGGGACGTTGCCCTGTTATTACAATGGCTTGGGGTTTGCAGTGCTTGAACGGGTGGAATATCTGGGGGGGGCGCGGACGGTTATGGTGCGCGATTTGTCCGCACAGGAGTAAAAGGAACGCGCCCGATGCGGTGAGCAGGTCGTCTTTTGGGGAGGATTTCCATGTCCCAGGAAAGCGGTGAAGAGCCGCTGGCGCTGTCCTCGTACAGAGGTTGCGCCGAGCAATATAGTCAAGTCAACGAGACCAACCCCTTCCGCTTGCAGTACGAGCGCCCGGCGCTATTGGGGCTATTGCCCGAAACCAACGGCAAGGGCGTCCTTGACGCTGGTTGCGGCAGCGGTTGGCTGTGTGAGTATTTGCTGGCCCAGGGCGCTAAAGTGACCGGTGTCGACATCACGCCGGCCATGGTTGAGATGGCGCAACGCCGGCTTGGTCCCCGGGCCACAGTCGTCGAAGCCGATCTGGGAAAGCCACTGGATTTTATCCGAGACGCCTCCCTCGATCTGGTGGTCTCTTCGCTCAGTCTTCACTATCTGCGCGACTGGCGGGCGGTTTTTGCCGAATTCGGGCGGATTTTAGTCGAGCGCGGACGGCTGGTATTTTCGGTGTATCACCCCTTTAACCCGCAGGCTTTTGGTAAACAGACGGAGTATTTTACCACCGAGCGGATCGATATGCGCTGGTCTTCCGGTTTTGATCCACCCGTCGAGGTGCCGGTGTACCGGCGGCCCCTGACGGAAATGCTACGCCCTCTGCGGGAAACGGGCTATCTGATCGAGCAGATTGTCGAGCCCGTCCCTACGGACGAATGCGAGCGAGATCATCCGGAACTGGCCCGGCGCATGCGGCAATGCCCGCTGTTTTTATGTGTCCGGGCGGTGAAGATCGGTGCGTAATCCAGAGGTGATTTATTGTCCGTTGACATCCACTGAACTGGAGAGACGGTATGAAAGAGAAACTCGAAGGCAAAGTGGCCATTGTCACCGGCGGCAGTTCGGGTATTGGTCGGGCAACGGCTTGCGCCCTGGCCGAGGCCGGGGCCAAGGTGGCGGTATCGGCCCGTCGTCAGAGCGAAGGGGAGCAGACGGTAGAGCTGATTAAAGAAGCTGGCGGCGAGGCCCTTTTCGTCCGCGCCGATGTGGCGGCGGAGGCCGACTGCGAGCGCACGGTGGAGCGGACGCTGGAGGCGTTTGGGCGCTTAGATTGTGCTTTTAATAACGCGGGGACCAGTGGCCGTGGTGGGACCCTCGATACCGAATTGGCGGATTGGAATCGGGTCCTGACGGTTAATCTGACCGGTGTGATGCTGTCGATGAAATACCAAATCCCGCCGATGATTGAACAGGGCGGCGGTGCCATTGTCAATAATGCCTCGGTATTGGGGCTGGTCGGCCTGGGAGGGGCCTCCTCTTATGTGGCCAGCAAGCACGGGGTAGTCGGGTTGAGCAAGTCGGCGGCGTTGGAATTCGCCCCCAAAAAGGTGCGGGTAAACGCGGTATGTCCGGGTTTTACCATGACGGAGATGACGCGGGCGACCTTGACCGATCCGGAGCGCTTGGCCCGGGCCATGGAAAAGGAGCCGCTGGGCCGCTACGCCGAGCCCGAGGAGATCGCCGCCTCGGTATTGTGGCTGTGCTCGGAGGCGTCCTCTTTTGTCACGGGTCAGGCGATTGCCGTCGACGGAGGTTGGTCGACGCATTAAGGGGAAGTAAAGATAGGCTGTGTGAGGTGCAGTTATACCAAGTAGATTTTCCGCGACTGGATCGCGCCTCCCAGAATTTTGTCGGGCTACTGGGCACGCCGCCGTGTTTTAAGTGTGGTCAGGTTCTGTTTGACACGGTCGGGGCATACCGATATATTGGGCCAAACCTGTCAACGATATGTTTTCTGATGACCAGAGACGATGCTATGCGCGTGTTTGAATTCCTACCCCAGCCCTGCGGAGGGGCTGGTCGGTAAAAGGGCATTGGCCCTGGTTATAAGTCGGGACGGCTCGGCGTTGTGCCGGATGGTCGAATTGTGCCGACAGCTGAGTACGACCTTCTCGTAGTTTATCCCCTACCGCATGATGTTTTGTGACGACTTGGCGCAATCCAACCGGCGCCCATTGGGCGTTCTGCGTTTGTTGCGTTGTGGCGGACAGGTATATCCTGGCGCCAAGACCATGGTGTATAGAGATAGTTCTGCGACGAGGAAATCGGCTCAAACAAGGATAATACTCATGAAAACGACTATATACGATATGCCCCGCCCGGCGCGCATTCGCCGGTTGAATTCGGTGGCCAAAGAAATATTGCGGCAGTACGGGATACAACCGGTAAAAATACGCTTCCAGTCCGCTGCCTTCCCGGTTTTTCGCGTCTGGGGGCGCCTCAATAATAGCGAAGGAGTGCACCAGTATATGCTAAAATTCAGCAAGGGGATGAACGCTGAATTTGACGGGGTGGGCAGGAGTGAGTCCGAATTGGATACACACGGCACGGATTTTCGCCTACAGGCGTTGTGGCTTGAGGCGCTGGCGGCCGAGACCGATTTAGCGGTGCAGCAGCCACTGCGCGATAAGGCCGGCCAGGTGGTCGGGACCAGATCCATTGAAGGGGTGCCCATGGCGGTCGAATATTTCCTCAGCACCTGGATTCCGGGTCGCGTCTGCTCGGACGGTTGGCGCGCCAATCGCTGGCCGGGGCCCCAGGTGATCGGTCAGGTGGGCGGCATTGCGGCGACTTTGCACAAGCACGTACAGGAATGGCCGTTGCCGCAGGGGTACTGCCGACCGCGGCAAGGCTGGCAGGAGACTATGCTGCGCAATTACCAGCTAGTCGCGGCTAGTCCGTTTGTGCAGTCGGTGCCAAAAGACGAAATGGCGGTTTTGCAACGGGGCGTCGAAGCGGCCTTGCAGGTTCTGGACGAGTTGGGGACGGGACCGGAGCACTTTGGTCTTATCCACAACGATTTATGTCCGCAAAATCTGCTCGTGCACCAGGGGCGGGTAGTGCCAATAGATTTTGGCAACGCCGTTTTCGGCTATTATCTGTGGGATACGGTCTATCCGCTGGGGGCGCCGCAATTCGCCGACAAAGCCTTCCAGCCGCGCTACCGGGCCTATATCGAAGGCTATCGGGCGGTGCGGGATTTACCGCCCGATTACGAGCGGATTATCCAGGCGTTATTTGTCGTCTGGGGTCTGGTCGGGGCTTTTTCGGCGTTAAACTATCCAGCAGCCCCCAGAATTGTGCCGGAGGTGAAAATTCCTCGTGCCGCGTGGTTGGCGCGGCACTTTGTGCAAGGGGCGAGATTGCTCGATATCGCCTAGCGTTCTGGCCAAGTCTCGGCCAGTCGTAGTCGTCCTGGCAGTCAGGGAGGGAAAGACTGCTAGGACGGCTCGGCGCCCCAGCGGCTGGGGTTTATGCCCGCAGCCTGGCGCGGCATATGGTCGGGCCGGTTGGGCACGTCGAAATCTATCTCCTGGGTGTTGAGGCTGCGGAAGAAGGGCTGGATATGGGCCGGTAGCTTGGCCACCTGGGCCGGGTCGCGGTCTTCCACCGGGCCGATGGGTCCGGCCCAGGCAGGGCGGTAGGCAATGGCCAGCATGCGCCGGGAGCGGTCGGAGTGGTTGGGGAAATTGCCGTGGAAGACCTTCTGGTTGATAACCACGGCCGAGCCGGCTTTGCAGGTGACCATGACTTCTTCCGGATGGCTGAGGAAGCGGTTGTAGGGGTTGCCGTGGCGGTGCATGGACAGGTGCGAGCGAGGCACGACCTTGAAGGGCGAGCGCTCGGGTGTCTGGTCGTCGAGGTAGTACAGGGCGCGGGCCAATATGGGGGCGCTGGACTGGACGCCAAAGATCTTCGAGCCGTAGGGTTGGGCGTCGGTGTGCACGGCGATACCGGGGTGGCCCGGGCCGGAGCAGCTGTAGCCGCAGGAGGTGCAAATGAGCTCGTCGCCGAATAAGTGGCGCAAAAAATCGACCATGGGCGGCTGGGCGATGGTGTCGATGGCGGTGGGCGAGTTGGTCCACTGGACGTCGCTGTAGCCGTGTTGGTGCGGACTGTAGTCGACGGGGCGGGTGGGTAGTTGGGCTAGCTCGGTGCGAATTTTCTCCAGTGTTTCGGGTCCGAGCAGGTCGGGCAGCACGACGTAGCCTTCTAGTTCAATGGAGCGGATTTGTTCGGCGCGGCTCAGGGCGGTCCAGTCGGTCTGGTCGCGGCGGGCCTGGGATAGGCTTTCTTTGCTGTTGGTGAAGGACGTGTCCATGGTGTCAGGTCGCGGTCTGGGGTGGGTTTGTGTCCTGTGCCGGGCGGACCCGGACAGAGGTATATTGGCGGCTAGCGCGACCAGGATACTACTAAAACGGAGAAAAGGCAATATCGCCACCCGGATTGCGACCGCCCAGGGCAATGCCTGTCGTCTTAGCCGTTTACTCCTCTTCTTCCTTCTTTCCTTTTTTGCCAATACCGCAGACGCGCATAAAACGCGGTACTTGGGCGCGGTTGTGGGAACGGGTGTGGAAGATGCACGAGTAGCAGAGGATGGCGTCGCCCGGCTCGCCGGTGGCTTCGACAACGCGAACGGGGACCCCGTCGATGATCGTCCCTTCTTCCATAAAGCGGCGCATGCGGTCTCCTTGGTCGGGTGCGTATCCGCTCAGCTCGGCGAGCCAAGGGTGCGACTGGCAAAAGAGACGCCTGAGGGCTTTGCGTTTTACGCTGCCGTCGTTATGGACGGCGAAGAAGGGCTTGATGAGTCGGTGCGATCCTTCCAGCAGCAGGGTGCCGCCGCCGCCTGGGGCGATGGCCGAATACAAGGTGAGGGTGAATAACGAGTTTATTTGCTCTGACGGGGCGGCTGGGTTGCCGTCCCAATGCCAGAAGTGGTCGGTGACATCCCAGGGGCTTTCGTCGGCGTCGGGCGGCGAGACCAGGAAGCCGCCCCAACCGGAGGGCGGGTTCCAGTTGTCGGGACCGAGCAATTGGTCGACGGCGCCCCACAAGGTGGGGTTACCGACCTGCTGATATACAGGGTGGCGGGTCTTTTTGTTGAGGCCGCTCCAACTTTGCCGCCAGGTCTCCGGGGCGCTGCGGTCAATGCCGTGGAGCTGGCCCAGTTGGTCCCACATGAAATTCTGTATTTCAAGGGCGGCCTCCGGGGCGAAGGCGGGGGATAAGCGGACCCAGCCTTTGTCGTGGAAGTGGGTGAGTTGGTCGTCGGTAAGCATGGATTTCTCCTTTGGTTGAAAATAAAAAAAGCGGGCCAGGCCGCCCTTGTCCACGGGCGCGGCAAGGGCTCCCCGGTTCCGTCTAGGCGGTAAGGGAGCGCTTGCGCGCGTCGAGGCAATGGGCGGACGGGCCCGCTCGGTTGTTACAGCGGGTCTATCTCGCTATGTGAATTATAGGAAACGGATCTGTTTGGATAGTGTCAAGTGCTTTTTGTCGAGGCCCGGTTTTTTACGTGTAAAGGAGGCGATTGACAAGGTTCATCCGGCCCGATACTTTGCCGCCGACAAGGAGAATAGAAATGACCGAGGATATTGAATACGCCTGCGGCGGGCCGGAATTGCTGGCCCGTTGCGGCCCATTGTGGGAAAAGCTCAAAATACACCATGCCCAGCATTCGCCTTTTTTCGCCCAGACTATGCGGCGGGGTCAATGGGTCCAGCGCCGCGATAGCTTTTTGGCTAAAGCGGTCGACGGCGGCGCTCTGCGTGTAGATCTGGCCCAGTGCGCGGGCGTGGCCATCGGCTATTGTATTGCCACTATCGATGCCGACCGGGTCGGTGAAATCGAGTCGATATATGTAGATAGCACTTACCGCCGCAAAGGGATCGGGCGGGCTTTGATTGAGGCGCCCTGCGGGTGGTTCGATGCTGAGGGTCTCCGGCACCGCAAGGTCGGGGTGGTGGCCGGCAACGAGGCGGCGATTCCCTTTTATCAGCGCTTTGGCTTCGTACCGTCGGCCACGGTATTGCGACACCGGGACAGTTTTAGCTGAATATCAGGCGCCGTGCCAATGCTCGAGGACCGGTCCTTGGGTGCCGCCGACCGGGTCGGTGGCAGGTAGAGGGACCTGGGCGATATTGTCTAGGACGTGGGGGCGCTCGCCGGATTCGCCGCGACACAGATCCCAGTCGGGGCCTGGAGGATAGGCGCCGACGACGAGTAGGTCGGGGCTGGCGTCCAGATTCTGGTGACCGCAGCCGGCTGGTAATAAGGCGACGTCGCCTGCTTTAACGGTTAGTACCTGGCCCGTTTGGCCGCCAAAGCGGACCTGGGCTTGGCCTGCGGCTATGCCCAGGACTTCGTGGGCGGTACTGTGGTAGTGGGGGAAGGAATAAATGCCGTTGCGCCAACAGCCGCCGGTCCACTGGTTGGCGGCGAAGAGGTCTTCGAAAGCGCTGGCCAGGTCGGCGGTTGCCGGATTGAGGGCGGCCGGATAGACGAGCATGGGCAATGTCGGATTGTTGGGGATGGAGCCGTCGTCGGTGAAGTGATAGGGGGTGGCGTTAGGCATGGGGTGCTCCTTATAAAGAGGGCAATATTTGGGCAAGGGCCGGCCGCGGCACTAAGGACATAGTTTAACCATTCGCGCCAGTCCAGTCGGTGCTGGCCGCTCAGTAGGTATATCTTGAAGGGCGCCCAAGCTTGAAATGGATGGATGAATACTACAAATTGCTGGAGCCCAGTGTTGAAGGCCGTTATTCCGGCCGATCTCATCGATTCCCTTTGCAAGGATAATACGTCATGCGACGCCAGCGGACCATTTATTTCAACGATGCGCGCCACTACTACCTGTTTGTTTTTGAGCCGCCGATGCGGATGGAGGACGCCTGGCGTCCTATCGACGAAGTGGCTGGGACCGGGGTCGATACGTTCATCTACGGGGTGTCTCGGGTCGACGGCTTGTTTTATCCGTCGGCCAAAGGCTTGCGCTTTGGCGCCGATCTCGATTCGTTCGGGCAGGCGGCGTACTGGCGGGTGTGGGAGAATATGCAGAGTCTCATTGACCGGGGACTCGACCCGCTGCAGGTGCTGGTGGACAGGGCCCACGACAAGGGGGTGGATTTTTTCGCCAGTTTGCGGATGGGCGATTTTCCCGGCCTGGATGCAAAGCATACGGTGCCGGGCGGTGGGCGGGGCTACGCTGAAGAGGAGACGCGCGAACACCAGTTTGGGGTGCTGGAGGAATTGGCGACGCGCTACCCGGTGGAAGGGGTGGAATTGGATTTCGCCGCGGCTCCGGGTGGCACGGCGTATTGGTTTAAGGCTGAGGAGGCTGAGGCTGGCATCCCGCTGATGACCGAATACGTCCGTCGGATCTCGCAGATGGTGCGGCAGCGGCCGGGGACTCCCGGTCAGGTGGGGGCGCGGGTCTACCCCACCGAGGCCTTGAACCGGCGGGCGGGTCTGGACGTAGGCGTTTGGCTGGACGAGGGGTTGGTCGATTATGTCGTGCCGTTGGTCTACGCTTATTTCGTCCTCGATGCAAATATGCCCATAGATTGGCTGGTAGAGAAGGCGCACGCCAACGACACCTCCGTATATGCCATGTTGCAGCCTTATTATACAGAAGAAAACCGCCGTTTCCACAATGTCACCAACGCCAGCCCGGCGATGATGCGGGCGGCGGCGGCCAATTACCGGGCCATGGGTGTCGACGGGCTCTATACCTGGTTTATGGAGTGGCCATTGGGATCGACCCAGCGCAATACGCTGAGCGAATTGGCCGACGGCGAATTGCTCGGCGAAGGCGATAAGCACTATTTCCTCTGCCGCCAACCCGCTGCCGAGTCGGCTGCCGGGTACGTGGCGCATTTGCCGGTGACTATTGGCCGGGCCGATCTGGGGAAGCCCTTCGCCATTCCTTTTGCCATGGCCGACGATCCGGATAATCCGCAGGTGCAGCAGATGGTATTGCGGATTGGCGTTACCGATTTAGTGGGAGCAGACCGCTTTGAGGTGGCCCTCAACGGCCAATCGCTGGCGGGGGAAAGCTGTCGCCGCACGTCGTTGCGGCAGGTGGATCCGTACGGGGGACAATGGCTGGAATTTTACCTACAAAAGACGCGGCCGGTGCAGGGCGATAATGTGCTGGAAGTGACTTTGCGGGAGCGGCCGGCTAAGTTGCTCAGCGATGTGGTCATCGAGGATGTCGAGTTGGTGGTGCAATACGGCACTTTTCCGGCGGGGGGCTGAGGTGTTTTCGACCGGCTTTGTTGGGGTTTGCAGGAAGCCATAGTACAAATACCGATTAAAAATCAGGAACGGGCCGCGCCCAATTGTTGCCCCAGAGTCTGGTGCAATTCGTCGAGCGCTCCGAGCATAGACGCGACATTGGCGTTGACGTAGTCGGTCAATAGTTCCCCGGCGCGACGGTTTTCCCCGGCGTCGAGTAGGCCTTTGCCCTGAGTGGCCATATCGTAGGCGGTCGACATCCATTGCTGTTGCATGTGGGCCCAGTGTTGCTGCACCAAGGCGATGGTCTCGGGGCCGCCCTGGCGGGCGAGGATATTGAGCTGGTGGAATTTCCACCACGGACTGTCGGGTTGGTCCTGGGCGTGCTCGCCGCCTTGGGCCAGTATAGGCGGCAGTTCGGTTTCGATAAAGACGGGGAAAAACGGCGCCAGACAGGGCGAATAGAAACTGCACCAGTACACCGGCAGGCGAGTGCCGTCGGCGCACAGGTCGGCGACCAGGCTGGCGGCGGTATTGCCGCCCCCGGAGTTGCCGTCGACCTGTTGGTTGAAGTGGACGCAAATGCCCCCCGATTCGAGCCGGGTGTGGAAATCTTGCGCTGGGTGATCGGCCCCGCCGTGATCGCGCAATAAATTGATCATGGTGTCGACGCCGATGGAGCCGTAGCGGGCGTCCAGGACGGCGCAGGAGCGGTGGCGGCGTTGGGCGCCGCTGCCCGTATCGCGGGGTCCTTTGGCGAAGGCGGCGGCGAAATTGAAGGGCTCGGCCGTATCGGCCCAGCCCTGTTGCCGAGCCCGGGTGGCGGCCTGGGGCGAGAGAGACTGGTAGTCGGTTTCCAGCGAATATACATTGCTTATGCCCAGGGGGCGGTCGGCGCGTTTTACGGCCCAATCATGGCCGGCGGTCTCCAGCACGAAGGCCTCGGTCGGATCGGCGATAATATAGCCGTTGTCGTAGGTGCGGACACCGGCCTGGTTGGCGAATTTACCCTGGCCGAATTGTGCTATCAAGGCGGTCATCACTTCTACGGCCTGGGCCGCGGTGCGGCCGCGTTCAAGACCCAGGCGGAGGATTTCCATGCCGACCAGACGGGCTTGGCCGGCCTCTTCGAGCCGCGAGGGCAGGGCCTCGTTGCCAATGGCCACCTGGTGCTCGTTGAAGCCGTGTTCGTAGCCCCAACACCACCAGGGCCGCGAGCCGACATGGCGGTATGTAGTCGCTACCTGGGGGACGTCGACGAATTGGGTGCCGGCCCCGGTCCCGGCGGCGTGTTCCCGGCGGGGGTGCAATTCCAGGGGCTGGCATTCGTCCCAGGGGCGGTCGCTGTTTTTGGCAAAGAGCATTTGGCCGTGCCGGGTGGCCGTGGGTGGTGCGACCATGGTATCGCAGCTTTGCGGTATCGGGGCCTGGTCATCGGATTGGGGCTGGAGTACTTTGCGGGGGGCCATAGAGTGTCCGCCTTTCTCGTAAAGAGGGCCGGGATGGGCGGATGGTACGAAAAATTTCTTTCCTGAGCAACTGGCACCATCTATCCCAGGAGCGCATATGACCGCTAAAATTCACCGAATTGAAATTTGCCAATTGCAACCGCCGCCGCCTTCGCGGGAAAGCGCCCAGCCGTGGCGCGATATCCGCTGGGACGGCATTAAGCAGGCTACGCCCTTCGATCGTTTTGAAGAGCCTCTTGCGCGTCGGGAGCCCGGCGGTCTGGTATGGGTGAAGGTGATCGCCGACGATGGGACGTATGGCCTGGGCAATACCGATACCGGTCTCACCGCCGCCGTGCTTATTCGCGAAAGTTTGGGGCCGGCTATTATCGGTCAGGAAGTGGGTGCTATCGCCGCCTGCAACGACCGCATGTGGCACTCAGCCATCAGCTTTGGTATGGAGGGGGTCACCGCCCGCGCTGTGGCCGGACTCGATCTGGCCCTGTGGGATTTGTGGGGCAAAAGCGTCGATCAGCCCGTATATCGGCTCGCCGGGGGGCCGGCGCGGCGGACGATGGATGTGTATCTGACCGGCAACGATGTCGATTGGGGGCGTCATCTGGGTTTCAGCAAATTCAAGCTGGCGCGGCCCTTCGGGGTGTACGACGGCCAGGCTGGAATCGACGGCACGGTCGAGTATGTGAGCAAAAAGCGTGAGGAGATCGGGCCCGAGGCCGATTTAATACTCGACTGCTGGATGGCCTACGACGTCGATTACGCCGTCCATATGTGCGAGGCGCTCAAACCGCTGCGGCTGGAGTGGATGGAAGAAATGCTGAAGTACTACGACTGGCCCGGCCACCAGGCGCTGCGGCGACGCCTGCCCTGGCAGCGGCTGGCCACCGGCGAGCACTGGTCGACGCGCTATCCGGGCATGCGCGCCGTCGACGAGCGCTTGGTCGATCTAGTGCAGGCCGATATGCGCTGGATTGGCGGATTCACCGAGGCGATGAAGTTGGCCCATTACGCCGATGCGGCCAATGTGCCGATGTGCCTGCACACCGGGGCCAACGATCTCTACGGTCAGCACTGGACCGCGGCTATGCCCAATACGCCGCTGATCGAATATATCGTCATGTCGAAGCCGGGGATCCCTTTTGAGGATTGCTCGGTGGGGGCGCCCACCGAAGAGGGCCGCAGTTGCTACCGTTCGACCCCGGGCCAACCGGTGCCCGTGGCGGGTAAAATTGGTTTGCCGCCGGGGCCGGGGTTTGGTTTGCAGGTGCCGGAGGAATGGCTGGTACCTACCGATACGGTCGGCTGATATAAGGGGGAAAGGAGCTGGCTCGGTTTAAGGCTCGGCACGACCGTCGAGCTGACGCGGATGACTGCTGGGCTCGCCCAGGAACAAGATTTCGTCGGGGGCTAGTTTCATCGGCATATGGTTGTGTAGCCAGCCCTGCGGGGAGAGGCCATCGGGAAAGTCGTGGATGAGCATGCCGGCCCGGTTTTTGGGCAATTGCTGGGCAATGGTGGCGTCGGGTCGGGCGACGAAGCTGCCCCAGTGGGAGTAGGGGTTGGACGAATTGTTGGCCACGGCCCACATCTGGTTGTCGGCGCAGCGGGTAGGTACTTGGCGGCGATTGAGCACATCGAGGCAGGTTTCGCCCTGGCCGCTGGCGTTGTAGAAGGAGTGAATCATCAGGCTGGCGCCCTGCTCGCGGTAGGCGGCGTAGAGTTGCGGAAAGCAGATATCGTAGCAGATGGCCAGGCCGATTTCGACGCCTTGTATGTTGTGGGTGACCAGGTGCTGGCCGGCCGAGTAGACGCGCTGGTCGCCGGGGGTGCACATGCATTTGTCGTAGCGGTCTATTATGGCCCCGGTCGGGTCGATCAGGTAGAGGCAGTTGGTGGGGTTGATGTGGGTATCGAGGAAGTGGGACGAGCCTAGGACTAGCCACAGGCCTAGTTCGGCGGTGCGTTGGCGCAGGTGGTCGGTGTGGCGGCGCAGGGTGTCCCAATCGAATTGCTCGTAGGTGCCAAAATCGACGCCGGCGTAGCCGGATAGGCAGGCTTCTGAGGTATGCAGGAGGTGGGCGCCTTGGTCGGCGGCGCGGGCCAGGTAGCGGTCTATGTAGCGAGCGTTGCGGGCGATGTCGTGGGTGACGGGGAATTGGCAGCTGGCGACGCGGAGCTTGTCCATTTTTCCTCTTGTTGACTTTAGGTGGGGCGGGGAAATCTATCGGCGCGATTGAGGGGGCGGGTGGTTGGTTGTCTAGGGGTGGTCTTGGGGGGTGCCGGCCTCTGGCGGTATGTGATGCCCGCTTGCGGCCTTCCCCCTGCCGCCCGGCTGCGCCGCCCACCCGGCCTTCAGCTGCCCCGCCCCGCGCCCCCACATACCGCCGCCGGCCAACACCCCCCAAGACCTTGGCTAGGTCACCAGGGAAAGAGGAAGGTGTCGGTTATTAAGGGGCTTTTTGGGGGAAGGGTCAAGCCGAGGGGGTAGAAACGTGGAATTGGGTGCTTTTGTAAGGGAGGGAGAGGCGTGAATTTGAACGCCTTGGAGAGAGGGAGGAGCGTGAATTTGGGCGTCTGTGATTTGTTGACAGGGGGGTATATATGGGAGGCACTTGGATCTGGCCATTGACGGAAACCAGGCCGAGCAATGGAAAAGTCGCCTGGGGGCGGAGTGAACCATCCCTGCGCCGAGGGCCAGATTGGGGATTACCAGCACGATCACGGGGGCCAGTATTGGTTTGCCGACCCGACGGACAAGCCGGGCGCGTTGATGGGGCTCCTCAAGATCCTGCGTTGAAAGTCCGTGCCGAATAGAGTGATTAAGGATGGGAGTCGAGTGTAATACTACAGGGAATTAGCACGGTCGTTTAGATACTCTGCTTGGTGTCAAGCCAGTATCGATCAGACGAAGAGAAATCGCAATGCCCAAGTCTTTTCCTCCTATACTATCGGTCTACTAACCAAGGTCGTTGGGGGGCTGGCCGGCGGCGCTGTGTGGGGGAGAGGTGGCGGGGCAGCTGGAGGTCGGGCGGGCGGCGCAGCCGGGCGGCGGGGGGAAGGCCGCAAGCGGGCATCACACAGCGCCAGAGACCGGCCCCCCAATGACCGCCCTTAGGAGCCCCCCCGTCCCTTTCCAAGCCATCCCTAAACTTATCCTCTAACCAAGCTTTTATGTGCCCCTGTCAAACAACAGCAACAGCAACGGCGCTGACGGATAAATATCCGCCAGCGCCGTCTTGTTTCTCCTAACCGCCCGTCGTATTACAGATACTCGTTGGGCAGAATCGGATGTTGGGGCGGAAACAGCGCCTCGGCCAGAGCCGCGCCATCGCCGCTGGTTTGGATACCGGCTGCGGCAATGATTTGGTCGGCGGGCTCGCTGCCAAAAATAAGCTGCGCGATTTCCTGCCCGCCTTCAATGCGGTGCGCTGTCTCGGTCTTCTCAGCCGGCGAGACCGTGCCCTGGTCAATGGCCAGACAGGCCGTTTCCCCCGCTGCGGTGACTTGTAGAATACCCGACCAGTCCCGCTGCTCACTCGCCTGCAGGCGGCAGCTGAATTCACCCGCCATTTTCTCCAGAGCCGCAGGCAAGTCGATCAGGCGTCCAGGGATATCGCCGCCGGTGCGCTCGTCCTTGGGTGTGTAGGTATGCTCAAGGGTGCGCAGACGACGGGCCATGGCACTGTCGTAGGGCAAGTTGAAAAAAGCGACGCCCTGGCAATTGGGGTGCTGGCCGGCGTACTGGGCTAAAACCCGCAGCCGCTCCTCCGGATCGCCCGCCGAGTCGGTCACTTCTATGGCGACGTCGTTGGCCGCCTCCCAGCCGATGGGGTCGGAGAAATAGCCGACCAATTGGCCGCTGGCGTCTTCGAGCAAAGGCACCGGGCCGTATTTGTTTCCGTCGCTGGGGTTTTTGCTGTGCGGATACGTGGGGCGCACGGCCGTCATGGAGACCTGGCCGTTTTCTGTGTTGTACAAGTCCGCGACACCTGGATAGCTGTGCAGATCGTTGATCGGAATCTCGCGGATCCGCCCCGTCGGCGCCGCCGTCGGCAACGCCGAGACGGGGACCCGGTAAACCCGACTGAAGGGCATCACCGGGACAAAGCCGTGTGGAGCGTATTGATCGCCGTTGTCGCGCACCAATACCATATCGTAGCCGCGGGCGTAGAGAGCGTCGAGGGTGGCCGTCACCGCATCGGCAAACAGAGTTTCCCCCTGCTCGTGATTGGGATCGACATAATCGACGTTAATACCGCCGACCTGGAGCAGGGCCGAGCCCAGCCGCAAGTCGATCCGGTAGACGCCGATATGGGCCGCCAATTGGTCGCCGGCAAAGGCGATACGCGAAGCCGACCAGTCGTAATGACTGCCGACAATGCGCCCGTTGCGGGCGGCCGTGGCCATATCGGGCCGTTGCAGTTTGTCGGCCAACAGATCGTAGATGGCCTGGACATCCCGCTGGGGGTCGGGGGCGATGATATTGCCCACGGCCTTGGTGAACTGGCCGTCTTTGGACGGCCGCGATTGCTGTAGATTTTCCTCTACCACGTCGAGTAACCTTTCTTTGAGTCGCCGTCGCGCCGTCCGCAATCTGTTTTTTACTGTATCGACCGAGACGTCGAGGAAGGCGGCGATTTCGTTTTGCGAATAATTCGAGATATAGAACAGGGAGACTATCTGGCGTTCGTTTTCGGGCAAAGCGTCCATGGTGGCGCGTAGCAATTGACGCATTTCTAACTCCTCTACCTGTTCTTCGGGGCCGCTGGCCGTGCTGGCTATATCCAGCGCGGCGGCAAAAGAGATGAAGCGGAAAGACCCGCCGCGGCGGGTCTGACGGTCGCAGTATTTGTAGATGATTTTGCGCATCAGGCCGGGAAAACCCTCCAGATTTTCCCAGCGCGGCATATTGGTATAGGCCTCCAAAAAAGCCTCCTGGGCCGCGTCTTGGGCCAGGTGGAAGTCCCCCAGGATGGCGTAGGCATAGCCCACGGCCATATCCTGGAAGCGCTTCACGACCTGGCCAAAGGCTTGGGTATCCCGGGCCTGGGCCCGGATCAGCAGGGCCGGCAGGTCTGTCTGGGTTAAATCCTCCATAGTCTTAGTGTGGGCTCCTTTTCTCGTGTGAAGGCCTTCACTAATAAATCCCGGCTAGATGGGAGGAGGTGTACGCGGCGGCGAAAAACATGCAGACAATCAGTGCTTTATAGTCAGTGCTGTATATAGTCAGTGCTGTATATAACTAACGCGGGAGATCCGTTCACTCGGGCCTCCCGCGTTAGTTATATACAGCACTGATATAATACTAATCTGATGTGAAGATGTCCGGATGTCCGGATGTTCGGCGTGTAGCTCTCAGTAATTCAACGCATACATGCGGCCATCTTGAATTCAATTTGGTATAAAACACTGATGTCTGGTTATTTCGTGCGTTGCTCTGGGGACAAGCCGAAAACAACTGGACAATTTGGGTTCAAACTTGGTATTGCTGGCTAAATTAGCGCTCTATCTAATTTGTTGTTCTATCGATCCTTGTGCCAAGGCCGTCGGGGGTGAAAATGCTGAAAGCCGATTCCACATGCCCGGCCCACTGCGCGGGCTACCACAAAGCGGGCCAGCCACAATGTCCGAGTCCATTCCCCCATACTATCGGTCTGCTAACGGAGGTTTTCGGGGGGCTGGCCGGCGGCGCTGTGTGGGGGAGCGGTGACGGGGCAGCTGGAGGCCGGGCAGGCGGCGCAGCCGGGCGGCGGGGGGAAGGCCGCAAGCGGGCATCACACAGCGCCAGAGGCCGGCCCCCCGAAAACCGTCCTAGGGGAGACCCACCCCACCCTTTCTAATTGCATGCATCGCCCTCGACCAGCCGTCCACCCGCGGCCAACCCCAATTATGGCCAAGCCCCAAGTAGCAGGCTTTTACAACGGCACCACACCGGCGTATTGGACCCCCGTCAAATAGGCGATATCGCGTTTCCAGGTGGTCAGGTCGTCCTGGCAGAACTGGTTGAAATGGCCATGGCCGCAGGCGCGGGCGAGGATTTTCATCAGCTCGGTGGTGGCCTCCAGATAATTGCACAGCTGTTGGGCCGATTTGTCGACCAGCAAGCGTGCCCGCAGGCCGGGCTTTTGGGTGGCGATGCCCACCGGGCAATTATTGGTATGGCAGGCGCGCATCCCTAGGCAGCCAATGGCCTGGAGGGCCGAATTGGCCACCGCCACGGCATCGGCGCCCATGGCCATGGCCTTGGCAAAGTCCGATTCGGTGCGTAGACCGCCGGTGATGATCAGGGAAACAGCCCCGGCACCGCGCTTGTCCAGATGCTGGCGGGCCCGGGCCAGGGCCACCAGGGTGGGAATGGAGATATTCTTTTTGAAAATCTCGGGGGCCGCCCCGGTGCCACCGCCGCGGCCGTCGAGGATGATATAATCGACGCCGACATCGAGGCCGAAATCGAGGTCTTCTTCGATATGTTGGGCCGACATTTTAAGGCCAATGGGGATGCCGCCGCTGGCCTGGCGTACCTGGTCGGCAATTTCGCGGTAGTCGGCGGCCGTGTGCAAATCGGGGAAGGTTGAGGGGCTGATGGCGGGCGTGCCTTCGGCCAGGCCGCGTACTTGGGCGATTTTGCCCTGTACCTTGGACCCGGGCAGATGGCCGCCGGTGCCGGTTTTAGCGCCCTGACCGCCCTTGAAATGGAAGGCTTGGCAGAGGGCGGCTTTTTCGAGACTCCAGCCAAAATAGCCGGAGGCCAACTCGTAGAAATAGCGCGAATTGGCCGCTTGTTCCTCGGGCAGCATACCGCCTTCGCCCGAGCAGATGCCGGTGCCGGCCAGCTCGGCCCCTTGGGCCAGGGCCACTTTGGCTTCTTCGCTGAGGGCGCCAAAGCTCATATCGCTGACAAAGACGGGAATGTCCAGTTGCAGCGGCTTGGCGGCGAGGGGGCCAATGAGGGTATCGGTGGCCACCGGGGCGTCGTCGAGCAGTGGTTTGCGGGCGAATTGGCCGGTGAGCAACTGGATATCGTCGGTGCGCGGCAATTCGGTGAGGGGAATGCCCATGGCCGAAACATTGCCGTGGTGGCCCAGGGCCTTCAGACCGTGCTGGGACAGTTCCTTGATATAGTCGTTGAAAGGCTCGGCGTCGGTGCCGTTGTCGTCGGCGTAGAGGCCCAGATACTCGTCGCGTTTGTAGGCCTGGGGGTGTTCTTTTTCCCAGGCTTGGACCTCGTCTTCGTCGACGTAGACGGCGTCTTCATCGGTATCGACCCAGGCGGTGAATTTCTCCAGGGCCTCGTCGTTGTCGTATTCGCTGACGCCGGTGTCCAGGCGATAGTCCCACATATGGACGCCGCAGACCAGGTTTGGGCCCTCGACATAGCCGTCGGACATCAGGGCGCCGCGGTGCAGGCAGCGGCCGTAGAGGACGGATACCTGGTCGTCGTAACGCACGACCACCAAATCGACGTCGGCTACTAGGGCGTAGGCGGGTTGGCGATCCTTCAAGGCGCTCCAGGTGGCGATTTTGGCCGGGCGGGCTTGGGTTGGTGCAGGACTGCTCATGATGTCTCCGTGATTATTGAAATCAGGTGAATTGACAACGCCGACCCAGACGGCTTGAAGATCGTCTGGGTCGGCGTTAAGTAGGGAACTAAGAAAACTGGCAGTCGGTTAGTTGACCATCTGCATAAGTCGCTGGGTGATGGAACCTTCCTGGGTGAGGGCGTAAATGACGATATTGACGGCCAACTGCAGCTGTCGCGTCGAATCGCCGCCCCGGGTGTCGTTTTGCCAGCCCCAACCCCCGTTGCCCGGCGTGATTCCGGCCAGGCGCCCTTTGAGGAAATGGCCGGTCAGGTAATTCCACGGCTGCACCCCCGACTTGCCCTGGCTCAGCGAAGGGCTATAGCCAAAGGGCATGCCGCCTTCTAAATCGAAAAAGGCGGAGAAGACGGGATGATCCTCGGGCAGACGCTCGGACCAGAAATCCTTGCCCTGCACCAGGCCGCCGTATTTTTCCAAGGCCTCGCCCCATAAACCCGAAAAGGTAAAGCCGCCGGCGATGAGATAGCGCGCCAGATTGGCCATTTCCGCTTCGTTGGGGCCGCCCTGGGGCAGGATGATGGGTACTTCCATCAGGCGGTCATCGTCAAAGGTGAGGGAGCCGACGAATTCGGCCTTGAGGCCGGTATATTCGTTGATTACGTCGCGCAACCGGTCGATGGTCTTCATATTGAGGGAAGAGCCGCCCACCGTGCCGGCGGCAATGGAGCGGGCCGACATGACCATGGCCATGCGCACAAAGCCCTTGATGGCCTGTTTGTCGGAGGCGTCCTGGATGACCATGGCCCGGTAGCGGCCGGTATCCATGGAATTGACGTCGAGCATTTCCAGGGCCATGTCGATCTTGTGCTCGGAAGCCCGGGTACTGGTCACCGAGGCGGCGGCCAGTTTGGGTTCGAGATTGAGGGTGCTCATGGCCGAGAAATTGGCTTGGCCGGCCAGGGAAATGCCCGAACCGCCCACATGCGAGGCAATTAGACTGCGGGTATTGAAATTGGCGGTAGCCTGAACCTGGTCCATGCGGGCGGCGGCCAGTTTTACTTGGCGGCGGGCCAGCTGGCGCTTGGGCTGGGGAATTTTGCGCAGCTCAAGGGCTTTGGTCAGGCGGGGTTCGCGCTTGATGAATTTGGTCGACATGGGCCGGGGCGCCTTGGTCTGGGTTTCCTCGAAGGGGTTGATGCTTGCCAGGACCAGATGAATGCCGATAGCTGCGGCAATGGCCATTAAAAAGCCTTTGCGCAGGCGGGTGACCAGTTCATCGAGCTGAAAATCGGATGTGGCGGATGCGAAACGAGATGACGCCATGGTGGAATCCTTCCCTAACGTGGGACAGGTCTCAGGCCAGAACGAATTTAGCGGCCAGGGTTATACTGGACTGACTTCAAATTATCCAGATGTTTGCCCAATTTCCGAGGAAATACGGCCAAATATCCGGCCATCAGTACTACTTTTAGAGAGTAGACAAGAAAGTTACCAGCAAAGTATACTAAAAAATATAGGTTCCAACCAAGGAAAAAGTCGCGCTTTTCGGTGTTGGGGCGGGGGCGCCCCATGTGTGTCCAGGCATCTGTCTGGGCGGCGGCGAGTCCGGGGCATAGGCCGCTCAATCGACGGGAACCAGGCGGACGATACGGCCCGGGTCCTCAAGGGCCAGATAAATCAGGCCGTCCGGGCCGGTTTCGACGTCGCGGATTCGCGACGGGGCCTGGTAGATAAGTTCCTGGTGGATCGCCCGGTCGGCGTCTAGTTGGACTCGCCGCAGGTGCTGTTGGGCCAGGGCGGTGACCAGCAGATTGTGGCGCCAGTAGGGGAAGCGGTCGCCGCTGTAAAAATCGATGCCGCAAACGGCGATGGAAGGCGTCCAGTGCAGGGTCGGTTGCTCCATGTCGGCCTGGTGGGTCTGGTCGGTGATGGGGGTGCCGTTGTAGTTGATGCCGTAGGTGATGGTCGGCCAGCCGTAATTGCGCCCCGGTTTGACCAGATTGAGTTCGTCGCCACCGCGGGGGCCGTGTTCGGCGTCCCACAGAGTGCCGTCTTGCGGGTGGATGGCCAGGCCCTGAGGGTTGCGGTGGCCGTAGGACCAGATGGAGGCCGCGGCTCCGGCTTGGTCGGCAAAGGGATTGTCGGCGGGTATGCGGCCGTCGTCATGGAGTCGGTGTATTTTGCCGTTGGGGAGGCTGGTATCCTGGGCTTCGGGCCGTTGGCCCCGGTCGCCAATAGAGAAAAAGAGGTAGCCGGCCGCGTCAAATACTATCCGACTGCCGTAGTGGTGCTGGCGGCGTGAGTATTCGGCCAGCGGGGCGCGGTAGATGGTTTCTAGGCCTTGCAGACCAGCGTCGGTCAGTTGGGCGCGGGCAATAGTGGTAAAACTGACCAGGTCTCCGGTCTCGTTTTTCAGGGCCTCCGAATAACTCAGGTAGAGCCAGCCATTGGTGGCAAAATTGGGGTGTAGGGCCACGTCCATTAGGCCGCCCTGACCGCGGGCGTGCACTGGAGGGACGCCGTCCAGCGGCGGCGATAATTGGCCCTGTGGGGAAACCAGACGGAGGGTGCCGGCCCGCTCGCTGAGCAGCAGTTGGCCATCGGGTAGAAAAACCATGCCCCAGGGCACTTCAAGGCCGTCTACAAAGATTTCGGCGCGGAAGTTGTGGCGGGCTGTTTCGACAATTTCCTGGGTCTGGGCGGCGCCGGGTAATAAGAGGCCGGTGAGGAGGGCGGGCACGAGGCCGTAGAGCATTTTCATCGGTTTTCCTAGTTTTTATTGAGGTAAGGGCTTTGCCGCCGCCCGCATCAGGTCTACCAGCGCGTGGATTTGCGCTGGGGTTAGACCCTGGTCAAAAGCGGGCATTCCGGCGTTTTCCAGGCCCCGGGCAATATTGGCGTACAGCGCCGCATCGCTGTCGCCGTATTCCCAGTAGCCGTCAATCAGGCTGCTGGCCATGCCGCCAGAGAGTTTGCGGCCGTGGCAATTGGCGCAAAAGCGGCCGTACAGTGAAAGAGCTTCGGCGCTGGTAAGGGAGGCCGGTTGTGGCGTTGGCGGCGGCCCTGCCTTGGGGGTGAAACAACCGACGCTCAGCAACAGGGCGGCCAGGCCCAGGGACCAGGTCAAATAGAGGCTGCCGGCGGCGATTGGCCGGATTCCTTGGCGGGTGGGCATGGGACTTGGGGCCTGGGGTGCCGCCGGGTTAGCAAATCATGCCTCGATGGGCTCTAATGCCGTGGCCGGGCGGATCGGCGCCAATCCAGCGTTCGTCCACTGGTTCAGAGGCCAGTTGGTAGCGCGAATCGGAGGACAGGCGTATCTGGTCGGTGTGGTTGTCGGGGCTGGCGTGCATGGTATACATGCTAAAGACCAGCAGGTCGCCCATTTGGTAGGGGGCGGTCAGCCAGCGGCCGCCCAATTTTTGGCGAGTGCTCACTGCGTCGGCGGAATAGGAGCCAAACGTGGGCGATTGCCACTGTACCTGGCCGCGCTCCTGGCCGGTGAGGTTGCGGTCTTGGCTGCGCGCCTGTTCCACCAACTGCTGACTGGCTGGGTCGTTTTCGCAGTAGCGGTCGACGTCCTGTTGGCCATAGGTGGCGATCAACTCTTGCTGCTGGTGCGAACCTTCGAGAATCATCAGCCCTCCCATGTCCAGAGTGATATCGCCCAGCGGTGTCCACGAGGTGTAGAGTCGGCGAGTCCCGCGTCCCATATAGACGACATCGTAATGCGGTTGGGTGCCGTTGCCGCCGGGGGATTTGGCCCTGAACCAGGTATAGTCGAAAGGGCGCACAGGGCCGTCGAGGAAGCCGTGGTAGAAATCCATCATGGGGCCGGCGTAGAGGACTCGGTCCAATTCGGGGTTATCCTGGGCTAGTTCGGCCATAAAGCCGGTCTGAGTGTTCGCTGCGGCAATGCAGTCGATGGTAGGTCGGTCGGGAGCCAATAAGCCGGTGTCGGCCAGGCGTTGGGTCACGGTATGGCGGGCGGCCAGCACCCCCTGGCGGTCGAGATGGCCGGGCAGGAAAAGATAGCCGTCCTGGTGCATGCGGCGGCGCAGTTCGCTGAAATCGTCGGCGGCATCGTCGCTGCGGCGCAAAGGGGCCAGGGCCTGGGGGGCCGTTTCCAAGGGCGCTTCGTGAAAGGTGAAGGTGGCCTCGACCAGATCCTCTCCGAAGGTATTGGCTGCTTGTGTCATAGGTATTTCAACCTTTTCCAGGTAAGCGCGCTGCAGAGACGAGTGAATGTCTGTAAATTAGGCCGGAAATTGGTATCAGCAAGGGGCTGGATAGGCTTCTATTCGATTGGTATTATATAGGTTTTGGGTAAAAGCAAGCAGGTAGGCGCCAACCAGGAGAGAAGCGTATGGACGATCAACTGCCGGAATTGTGGGCCCAGCAAGGCTATTATCTGGAAAAGGGGGTCTTTGCCGCCGCTGAAGTGGGGACGTTGCTGGATATCTGCAATCGGGTTTTGGGCGGCTTTCTCCAACGCGATCCCGACAAAGGCGCCCCCGGGGATGCCGACGGGCGCGTCATGCGGCATCTAAATCGGCCCGACTATTTTACCCCCGACAGGCAAAGGGCTTTGGTCCAATTGCTCGATTTTATCGCCGACGAGCGCATCCTGGCTCTGGCTGCAAGGGTGTTGGGGGAAGAGCCGCTATTTCGCTGCACGAGTTATTGGTACAATCCCAGCACCCGGCACCAGGACGGCAGCTGGCATCGCGACTGCCAGTTTCGCGAAGCCGATGAAGAGCGGGAAAAGGCGCTGATACTGGGCAGCCAGCGGCGCGGCACCGGCGTGCAGATGCAGGTGGCTCTCTTAGAAACGGCCGATAATGAATACGTCCCCGGTTCGCACCGGCGTTGGGATACGGCCCAAGAATACCGCATTCGCCTGGCCGACGACAAGACCCACAGCGCATCCAACCATATGCCCGAGGCCGTCCGTCTGCGCCAGGATCCGGGCGATATCGCCTTTTTCAACCCTATGGGCCTGCATCGGGGTCGCTACCACATCGACAAGCCGCGCCGCACGTTGATGCTCACTTATACGGCGGCCAGTCATAAGCCCTTTGATTACTTCAGCGATCAGCCGTGGTTTTTGCAGTCCGATTATCTAGGGGGTGTGAGGCCGGCGACAAAGGCCTTCTTCGAAAAATTTATCGCCGCCTACGCCGGTCATTGGCAGCGCGATTCCAAGGCGCCGGCGCCCGCCTGAGAGCGTATTTTCAGCCGGCCGTCGCTTCTCAGTCGCCGTAGGTGCCGTCTTTGCGCTGGTGCAGCCAGACGGTATTGCCGTCGGGATCGGCGATGCAGGCGAAATGACATACCGAGGTATCCTGGAAGGGGATGGTCACCGAGACGCCCTTCTGCTGCAGTTCGGCGAGGGTTGCTTCGACGTCTTCGATGGCAAAAGCCACGGCCGCCCCGCCGCTTTGGGCTTTGAAATTGGCGTCGAAAACCGAGGGGTCGTTGAGGGCGAAGGTGATATTGCCGGCGGCGAATTCGGCCCATTTTATATCGTCGAAGCGGCCCAGTAATTGCAGGCCGAGGATATCAGAGTAGAATTCGACAGCGCGGTCGAAATCGCTGGTTTGGTAATAGATAAAGTCGGTGCCGCGGATATTCATGGGGGTTCCTTTGCAAAGTGGGAAAGATCGGGTGCCAAATAGAGGTATAGTGGCTTTTAGGCCAGATACTATCGGCGCAGTGTGCAACCGGCGCAACCCCGGCGGAGATTTGGTTGGCGATAATTCAGGCGCAGATGAACCTTGGCCGTTTTATGCGGTCTTCAGGGTAGAAGGCCTGGCGCCGCCATGGCGCCGTCGAATAAGTAGGTGCACAGCGTCCACTAACGGCGCGGAGGAGAGACCATGAGGCGGACGGATGGTTTGGGGCAAATTATCGTTTTGAACGGTGTGCCGCGGGCGGGCAAGTCGAGTATTGCCGAGGTGCTTATGGAGCGGTTCGATGAGCCCTGCATGAATCTGGGCGTAGACCATTTCAACAACCATATCACAGCCAAGAAATACAGTCCGGGTATTGGCCTTCGACCCGGTGGCGAGCGTCCCGATTTAGAGCCCTGGATCGTGCGCTTTTACGCCGCCTTATACGAATCGATCGCCGCCCACAGCCGCCAGGGCTTGCACGTAGTCACCGATATAGACCACCACGACGACTATTCCGAGCCGAGGGGCATTCTCTGTGATTGCGCTCGCCGGTTGCAGGGCTTGCCGGCTTTGCTGGTGGGGGTGCGTTGCCCCATTGATACGGTCTGGGAGCGGCGCCGCAATACCTGGCTCAAGGGCCAGGATATCCCGCCGGATACGCCGCCGCCCGAGATTTTATACAAATGGGAGCAGGCCGTGCACACACCCGGGATCTACGACCTGCAAGTGGATACTTCGTCGCTGTCTCCCGAGCAAAGCGCGACGGCGATCCTGGACCACCTCAGAGATGGACCCGAGCCAACGGCGTTCAGGCGGCTGGCGCAGATCCGTTGAAACGATCTATGCAATAATTCATCGCTGAGCGGAAACGGTCCGTCTATTTATCGATAGCAATAGGACGGGGCTGCTGTTCTTCTTATAGATCGAGCTGTCCCGATTGCAGGGCCGCCCGTCCTAATTCCTCGATATCCGGATCGACATCCGAGGTATGGGCCAGGACGATGGTCAAGTCCACTTCGTAGCGGCTGCCGGCCGGGAGTTCATCGCTGTCGCTGGCCAGATACAGGTGGTTGTCTATCCACGACGGGCACAGCTGGTATTCAGGGTGGATGCCGTCTATCCGACGAGGTCGGCTAAGGGCCAATATACTGCCACCGGAGCCGCCGTAGAGGGCGACGAATAAATCCCCTGCATAGCGCTGGAAGAGTTGGCCGGATTGGATGCGGGCTTGGCTGGTGCCGCGGTGGTCGATGCGCATGCGCTGCCCGTCGCTGGCCAGCACCAACACCCGGTCAGTGCCCCAGGTCTGGGGGTAGCAATAGTCTTCGGGGAAGAAATTGCAGTACTGGATGGCGCCCTGGTCCCAGGTTTCCAGGGCGCTGAAGCGGCAGCTCATATCCAGCTGCAGGCGGTCCTGGAGAAAGGGCATGCGCAGCTCTATATCGGACTCGGCGGTGCCGGCCGGATTTCGTCCGACGATCCGCATATGGACGGCGTCGGGGCCGTTGTCGAGCAGGTCGATCCGGTGTGGCTCATTGACGCAGTGATGCGCTGAATGGGCGTTGGCCTGGAACCAGTAGAGCGGCAAATTGGCCATGGAGGGGGCGGCATCGCCCGGTATGGTAAGATCGCGCATTTTTAAATCGCGCAACGATAGGGCTCCCAGGGCACCCTGAGGGTGGGCGGAGGAATAGAGCAGCAGTTGCTGGCGCTCGTCCCAGCGCTGGGAGGCCAGGGACAGGCCTGGGGTGGAGGTGATTTCGATAGGGGTGGTCCTGTCGGCGGATAGGGGAAAGGTGGTGAGGAGTTCGTCGGGGCGGACCTCGGGGTTAGTGAGAATGGGGCCGTGGCGGTCGTCGGGACGCAATAGGTTGGGGCCGTTGGGATCGTCGGCGCTGCCGCCGTGGGTGATGGGCAGGCCCAGGGCTGGGTTGCTCAGGTGTTGCATCCCCCGGTCACCGGGCAGGCGGACGTGGAGGCGGGTTTGGCGTTGGTGCGCATCGGCGGGGAAGGTTACGTGCAGGCGGTCGGCGGTTTTGCGGACGATGGTGGTGCCTTCCATGGGGGAGTAGTAGAGTAATTTGCCGCCTTCCACGGTGGGGGCAAGAGGCTGTTGGAAGGCGCCGATTTTGTCCTCCAGGGCCTGTGGGGTGGCAGCGGCAAGAAGGGCCAGATGGCCGTGGAAGGCTTCGGTGGGGCCTCGTTGCCGCGATTCTTTTTCAGCCCAGACAGCGCGCAGCGACGGCCCCTCTTCCAGCCGCAGCGAAGACCAACCGCCGGTCCCGCCCCACTGGTCGTAATAAGGGCCCCAACGGCGATAGTAAGGCGGGCCTGGTTCGATGGCTTCCCAGGCGTTTAGACTGACGAAATTGGCAGCGGGTTGGGCGTCTCCGGGTGGCACCGCCCAGGCCTCGCCATTACGGTGGCAAAGGAGGGCCAGGTGGGCGCCGTTGGGGTGGCTAAGGCGAATATCTTTTTGTCCGGCGGCCGTCCAGGCGGCGTCAAAGTGGAAATGGGCGACGGCCTCCAACAGATTGCCGCCCTGTTTCGAATGGACCAGGCGCAGCATGGCGTTGAGATGCAGCGAGCCATCGGCCCAGGCCCAGGTCTCCTGCATGGCGTCGCCCAGGTGGAGGCCCGCCTCGTCGTACAGGCGCTGCACCGCGCGCAGGACAAGGCGGTGCGGGCCGGCTTCGACCACGATTAGGCGCGGGTCGGGGTCGGCGGCTGATTGCAGAGTGGTTTCGGTTAGTCGGGCATGCATGGTGAATTGGCCCACTGGCATCGGCTGGTCGTAGATCAGGCGCGTTATTGACAGGGCGCCGCCGCGGTGTCGGTCCCATTGGAGGGTCAGGTCGCCAATGCGGCCTGTTAGGTATTTGCCCTTGCGGGTGAACAGGCCCATGCGCATGGTTGGGCTCCGTATTGAAGAGGGAACAAAGAGGGCAGTATCGGGTACGCAGTGCATCTAAAAAGGAAGGTAAACAATGGACGTGCAAACTGTCATCTACGGCGAAGTACTAGGTGCTGGGCTTTTGGCCGATATTGCCCGCCCGACCCAAGAGGGACCTGTGCCAGCGCTAATCGGCGTCCATGGAGGGCGCTGGCACTACAGCAACCGCAGCCAGTTGGGCGCGGCCATCGATGTGCAGCAGTGGGCTGGACTCGGTTTTTTTGCCATGTCCATCGAATACCGCCTGGTCACCTGTACGCCGGCGCCGGCCTGCTATCAGGACACTCTGTGCGCTATTCGCTGGCTGCACGCCCACGCCGATGAATACGGCATTGACCGCGAGCGGATCTATCTCACCGGGATGTCGGCCGGTGGGCATCTGGTGGCCCTGGCGGCGACGCTGGGGGACGGGCCTTTTATGAAGACCGGCGGCTGGGAAGATTGGCCTACCGATTTTCGCGCTGCCATCAGTGTTTCGGGGGCCTACGATCTGCTCAAGCTCGACTGGGCCTGCGGTTGGATCACGCCGGGCTGGCCCTGGGACGAGGCCCGGCGTCTGGGGTCGCCGCTGGAGCATGTTGCCGCCGCGACTAGACCGATGTTACTGTTCCACTCCGACGACGACGGCTCGATTCCGGTCGATCAGGCCCGGCGCATGGACAGCGCCCTGACGGCGAGCGGGGTCGACCACCGCTATTTGCACTATAGCGACCGCGGTCATATACCGCTGACCCGGGACTTTGTCGTTGAGGAGAGTCTGCGTTTCATCGGCGAAATTGAGGTGGAATGATACATTTCTCAGATACCCGTTGGCCATCCAGGCCAACGGCTCGTCGCCAGGTCTTTAGAGGGTGGCTTTATGGGACAGACGAATTTTGCCGCCGGTGTCAATATCGAGAATCTTGACGGCGATACGGTCCCCTTCCTTGACCACATCCTCCACCTTGTCAATAGGCCGGTGGGCCAATTCAGAGATGTGCAATAGCCCGTCCTTGCCCGGTAAAATCTCGACAAAAGCCCCAAAGGCTTTGATGGTCTTGACCGTACCCTGATATTCCCGTCCGATCTCGGCATCCGAGGTCAACGCTTCGACCATGGACCGGGCTTGGGCCACTGCCGGCGCCGAAGATGACGACAGGGCAATGGTGCCGTCATCCGCGACATCGACCTTGGCCCCGCTCTCCTCGATCCGCCGAATCATTTTGCCCCCCGGCCCGATCACTGCGCCGATCTTCGACGGATCGATCTTGATGGTTTCTATGCGCGGGGCATGTTCGGATAACTGATCGCGGGGACTGGCCAGACACTGGTTCATGATCTGCAGAATGTGCATTCGGCCGTTAAAGGCTTGCTCTAGGGCATGTTCCAATAGATCAAAGGCGATCCCCTTGATCTTGATATCCATCTGGATCGCGGTGATCCCCTTTTCGGTGCCGGCCACCTTCAGATCCATATCGCCCAAAAAGTCCTCGGCGCCCTGGATATCGGTCAGCAACGCCCAATCGTTCCCTTCCTTGACCAGGCCCACCCCCGCCCCGGCAACGGCGGTACGCACGGGTACTCCGGCATCCATCAAGGCCAGCGAGCAGCCGCAGACCGTGGCCATCGACGACGAGGAATTCGACTCGGTGATATCCGAGACCAGGCGAATGGTATAAGGGAAGACCTCGTCCGAGGGAATCACCGGCTCCAGGGCCCGTTCGGCCAAGTGGCCATGGCCGATCTCGCGCCACTTGGGCCCGGTCTCGCGACGAACTTCGCCCACCGAGTAGGAGGGGAAGTTGTAGTCGAGGTAGTAGGGCTTGAAGTGCTTGCCCGACAGATCATCGACCATGCGTTCGTCGGGCCGGGTGCCCAAGGTGGCCGTACACAAGGCCTGGGTCTGACCTCGGGTGAACAGGGCCGAGCCGTGACTGCGGGGCAATAAGGCGTTGGCGCAGTCGACGGGCCGGACTTGGTTCAGGCTGCGGCCGTCAATGCGGCGCTGTTCCTGCAGGACCATCTGGCGCATATCGGTTTTGACCAGGTCGTCCAGGCTTGCGGCCAGGGCGCTTGTATCGTTGGGATATTGCTGGGCCAAGGTCTCCAGGACTTGGGTGCGCAACTGGCGCAAGGCTTGTTCGCGGGCCTCTTTCCCTTCGGTGCGGTTGGCCTGGGCCACGGCGTCGCCGGCAGCTTGGGCTACGGCATCGGCCAGGCCGGCGGGCAATTCGGGCGGGGTCCAAGCCATTTTGGGACGGCCGGCCAGGGCGACCAATTCATCCTGGAAAGCGACCAACTGCTGAATGTGCCGGTGGCCGAATTTGAGGGCCTGGAGCAGATCGGCCTCGTCAATTTCGTCGGCACCGCCTTCCACCGAGGCGATGGAATCGGCTGTGCCCGAGACGATCAGATCGACATCGGAGTCTTCCAGTTGGGTGTTGGTCGGATTGACCAGCCACGCGCCGTCGACCCGGCCCACCCGCACCGCTCCCAAGGGGCCGGTGAAGGGAATGTCCGACAGGCACAGCGCCGCCGAAGCCCCCAATAGGCCCAATACGTCGGGCGGGTTGTGGCCGTCGATGGATAGGACGGAAATGTACACTTGGATTTCGTAGGGCAGACCGCGGGGAAAACAGGGCCGGATCGCGTGGTCGACTAGACGGGCGGCCAAGATGGCGTTGTCCGAAGGTTTGCCTTCGCGCTTAAAGATATTACCGGGAATTTTGCCGGCGGCGTAGGCCTTTTCGCGATACTCGACGGTGAGGGGGAAGAAATCGCGGTCGGTGGGGGTGTGCGAGCGGCAGACTGTTACCATTGCGACCGTTTCGCCGTACTGCACCCAGACCGAACCGTGGGCTTGTTTGGCCAGGCGGCCGGTTTCCAGGATAAGGCTTTGGCCGCCCAGGGCCAGCGTAGTGCGGTGTATCATGTGAATTCCTCATTGCTACCTACTGCTCTGCGAGGGGGAAATAGTATCCGGTGACTGGCCTTGAAACAGGGCAGGGCCGAACTATTCCAACAGATCGAGAGTCAGTATTTAGGTTGATTGGCCGGCCTGCCGGAGTGCAGACCGCGACGCTTTTTAGTTATGCAAGGTCCGTGCCAGCGTCGACGCCGTACTTATTCAACCAATTGGTCAAGGTTTGGTAGCTGGGCAGGCCGACCAGGGCGGCGGCTTGGGTTTTATTGCCCTTTGCCTGGGCGAGGGCGCGTTTCAGGTAGTGACCGGCCACCTGAGCCAACAGGGCGTTCAAGTCCAAGTCTGTACCGAGGGAGCGATCGAGGATTTGATCGGGGTTTGGAGAGGGGGCCGAAATAGGGAAGAGGGCCTCCTGGATATCGACCTCGGCAATGGTGTCGCCAACCGTCCAAATGGCGGCGCGGGACAGGGTATTGAATAATTCGCGGATATTGCCCGGCCAGGGGTGTTGATGCAGAAGATTTCTTGCCCCGGCAGAAATTTTCTTGTGAGTCCAGTCCATCTGTGTGGCGCAATCGTCGTTTATATAAGCCAACAAATGGTCGATGATCGGGTTGAGGTCGCCGGGGCGTTGGCGCAAAGGGGGCACCTGCAATACGCCCACGGCCAGGCGATGGAAGAGATCCTCGCGGAAGCGGCTCTGGCCGATCTCGTTGAGCAGATTGCGGTGGGTGGCGCCAATGATGCGGAAGCGCACGGGCCGGGGCCGGTCGGCGCCGAGGGGCCGCACAGCGCCTTCTTCGAGGGCGCGCAGCAGTTTGACTTGGGCGTCTAAGGGGAGTTCGCCCAGTTCGTCGAGGAATAGGGTGCCCTGGTCAGCGGCTTCGAGATAACCTTGGCGGGCGCGGTGGGCGCCGGTGAAGGCGCCTGCAGTATGGCCAAAGAATTCGGCTTCGACCAGTTCGGGGGGAATGGCGCCACAATTTACCGCGATAAAGGGCCCGTCGGCCACGGGACTGGAGGCGTGGATGGCGCGGGCCAGCAATTCCTTGCCGGTCCCCGATTCGCCCTGAATGAGAACGGGGACGTGGTGCCGGGCGACGCGGCGGGCGCGGACGACCAGGCGTTGCATAGAGGGGCAGTCGTGGACAATAGCGTCGAATTCGGGCGCTTCGGGCGGCAGACCCTGGGTCAGGCGGGCAATATGCTGGTCGATGGGGGCGAGGGGGCGGTACTCGGCGGCGATGTCAAAGGGGAGCGAGACGGTTTGGACGCCCTGCTCGGGCGAGGATTCAATGAGTTCGGCGGGGTGGGAGGTCTTGGCCAGAAGGATCCAGATGGCGGCCATGGCCGGGGTGCCGGGACTGAGGTGGTAGACGCGTTGGATGGGGGTAGGGGCCGGGGCTTGGTCGACCTGATTGAGGGCGGCCACGGCGGCTTCGTAAATTTCGCCTAGCTGGGTAGGGCCGGTCAGGGTAGTGCGGTGGATATGGATGGGATTGTCGGTCCGTTGGCGCAGCCAATCGACGTAGTGTTGGGTGTTTTCGGCGGGGTGGTCGGAGATCAGGTGGATATGGGCAAAGGAGCGCGCTTGGACGGCCTGGGCCAGCGGGCCGGCGTGGGCATCGTCGCTGTGACGTTTGGGCTGGCGCAGGTCGTACAAGCCGATCCAGGAGAGCAGGACGGGGCGGGGCATCAACTGCTCCGCTGGGCGTTGACCGCCTGGATAAGGGCGGCGATATAGCCGAATTGGAAGGCCCAGGCCTGGCGCACCCGACTTGAAACGCCGGGCGGCGGCACGTCGTCGGGGTGCCCTGGGGCGTGGTCGGGCATCAGCATATAGGGGTAGTCGACATCGCGGAAAATTTGCGCCAGTTGGTACATATCGACATCGCCCTCGTCGGGCCAGACTTCCTGAAAGTGGTGCAGGCCCCCTTTGATATTGCGGAAGTGGACGTTGAAGATTTTTTTGCGGGCGCCGAAATAGCGGACGATTTCGTAGAGTTGGGTCCCTGGGTCCTCCAGGCCTTCGGCGGCGACGCCGCAGCAGAAATTGAAGCCGTGGTAGGGGCTGTCGACCAGCTCGGAGAAGCGCTTGAGGCCATCGAAGACGGGGTAATTCCAGCGCTCTACGCCACGCAGTACAGGGGCCGGCGGATCGTCGAAATGGCAGGCCATCTGGACCTTGTTCTCAGCGGCTACGGGAATGACGCGTTCGAGGAAATAGGCTGCCCTTGCAAAGGCTTCCTCGCGGGATACGCGGCCGGCTTCGGAGAGGGTCTCGTTATCGTATTGCGACAGGTCGAAGGTGCTGTACATGGAGCCGCCGCGGCCCGGGGTAGACGGGGTGCGCTGGTGTTCGAGGATACAGAAATTGTAGAACAGGGCGCGGATGCCGGCTTTGCCGGCGTTTTCGATGGTGGTGTACAGGGCTTCTATGGCGCGGTCGCGCTCGGGGTCGCGGGCTAAGGGAATGCTGCGGTCGAGCGAGACGTGGGTGGCCTCAAAGCTGACCCCCTCGGCGGCGGCTTCTTCGCGGTGGCGGACCAGGGTGTCGACCTGGTAATTATCGACGCCGGCATTCATATGAGTGACGCCGTGGCGGACGAGGAATTGCAATTCGTGCTTGGAGGTGCCCATGCCCTGGACGCCGACGTGCATGCCTTGATTGGTTGTTTGGGTTGCCATGCTTTGCTCCTTGGTATTAGTCGTATAAGCTGTGCTAAGAGGTCGGCTCTAAGTGCTGGGTGGTCTCGGCCCGGGCGGCAATTTCATCCCAGTCCCACAATTGCGGGATATAGCCCACCCGGGCCCAGGTGTCGGCCTGGTCGGCGTAGTGCGGGCTGGCCGGATGGCCGGAGGCGCCCAGGGGCACAATCCAGCGCGAATTATTCCAGTTGGACGGGTCGTGGATATAGCGATTGACCGACAGGCCGGTGGCGACAAAGGGGCGTTCAATGCCGTAGCTGCCGGCCAGGGGGGTATCGCCGTCGCCGTGGATGGGCAAGGAGGGCGGATTGAGCCGGGCGGCGGTTTCGGGGAAGACGGCAGCCAGGGGGTGGCGCGGCTGGGTGCGGTGCAGGCGGCCCCAGGTCCACAGGTGCATATCGGGGCCTAGGCTGTCGGCCAGTTGGTCCAGGGCCTGCGTCATGGCTTGGGTCAGCATATCGGGCCAGGTGGTATCCGGTGGCAGCAGGGCCCCGTCGTCGTTGTTCAATCCCAGGAAAATTTCCTGTATTAGCAAGCGCACGTGGGGATCGGTGCCGGCGGCCCCGGACAGGACTTCGCTGGCGAGGGGGCCAAAATGGTGCTCGGTCAGACGGCGCACCAGGGCCAGTTTGGTCTGGGCGTACAGGGTGGGGGCGACGCGGTCGCGGTCCATTTTGTAATCCCAGGCGCGCAGATAGTCCAGGGCCTGGGGGGCGGCGCCGTGCGCTACGGGCAGGCGCAGTAGATGCTGGACGAAATCGCGGGCCGGCAGCGAGGTGCGCTCGGCGTGGATACGCTCCATATTGGCGATGGTGGCCTGCCCCGGTGCCAGGGCCAGGATGTGGTGTTGGATGGCCCGGGCGCGGTATTCGGGGGTAAAGTAGAGACCGACGTAATAGGGGTAGTCGTGGCCGGCGACGCGCTGGTTGCAGGTGATGGCGTAGCCGGCTTGGGGGTCGAGGGCGCGGGGCAGTTCGGCGTGGGGGATATAGCCCTGCCATTCGTGCTCGCCGCTCCAGCCGGGCACGGCGCACCAGCCATTGGCTTCAGAGCGAATGGGGATTTTACCGGCGTGCAAATAGCCGAAGCGGCCGTCGACATCGACTACGGCGTAATTGTTGACCCGGTCGGTCCACTGGGCCAGGGCCTGGTCCAATTGGGCCACGGAACGGGCCTGCATGGCGTCGCGCGTTGCGTCGATCCAAGGAGTGCCTTGCAGAAGGCCCGGATCGGCGATGGCCACGCCCCAGCCGCTGGCCGGATCGCCGGCGATGACGGGGCCGTGGTGGGTGCGGGTGGTTTGCATGGTATGCACTGATTTTTCATCGCGCACCCGTAGGATTTCTGTGGCTACTTCGGCCGTCCGCCACTGGTCCTTAAAGGCGTATTGGCGGCCCTGTTCGGTATCGCGAAAGCGCTCGACGAATAGATCCTGGGTATCGGCGCTGCCGTAGGTCATGCCCCAGCCGACGTATTGGTTGTGGCAAAAATGCAGGGCTCCGGGCATCCCGGGCACCGAGTGGCCAATTACTGAAAATTGCGGACAGCTAAGGTGGACCTGGTAGTAGACGTTGGGGGTGTCGAGGCCGCGGTGCGAATCGCCGCCCATCAGCGGCAGGCCCGATTGGGTCAGGTGGCCGGCGATGGACCAGGCGTTGGAGCCCATATCGACTTCGTCGAGCCAGTTGGCCTGGTCGGCGAGTAGACCCAATTGGGCCAGGGCGTCTAACTGCGGACCGCTGTATTCGACGCCAGGGGGCACAGTGAGCAGGTGGCCCGGGGGGTAGCCTTTGAACAGGGTGGCCACGGTTTGCGGGCCCAGTTGCTGCAGCAGGCGGGTGCGGAAGAGTTTGGGCTCGAAGGTGCCGAGGAGGGAATTGCGCATCTTGTACACGGTGGGGCAGTGCCAGGGCTCCCAGGGCTCGGGCTGTTGGCCAAGCAAGGTATATTCGATGGGCAACGTCCGGGTGGTGTCGATAAAGGCGTTGACACCGGCGCTGTAGGCATCGACCATGGCCCGGGCTTGGGGGCTGGCGCATTGGTAGTCGAGCTGGGCGGTGCGGCCCATGCCGGCGGCGCGCAGCAGGCGATCGCGGTCCAAGCCCTGGGGGCCGGCCCATTCGGCCCAGCGGCCCAGGGCCTGGTGGCGGTCGAAATCCATGTGGAAGAGGCGGTCCTGGGCGGTGGTAAAGCCCTGGGCGAAAAAGAGATCGTGTTCGTCCTGGGCGCGGATATGGGGGATGCCCCAGGGGTCGCGGTAGATATCGACGGGGTGGTGCAGGGCCGCCAGGGTGAGAGGGGTGGTTAAATCGGGTAGGGCAGCGGATAGATCCTGGGCATTGATAGAGGGCATAGTTTGCACGTGGCTTTTTTGTTTGCGGTGTTGGGTAGCGGCCTTTTTAGCCTGGTTTTGAGGCGCCTGCGGATTCACGGGCCGGTAGACATTAGGGGTACAGCCGCAAAGATACTCAATCCGGCGGTCGCTACCAAGGCGCGAAAAAAAGGCCCCCAAAGCGGGCGATGGCGTCGCTTTGGGGGCGCTCTGGGTGGCTGTATGCAGGCTGGTTGGCGGTGGATGGCCGCCTTTGGGTTATTGGCGATTCGCGGTTAGTTTTGCCGTTGGCCCAGGCAATAGCAAAGGCCGTCGGGGGCGACCACGAAAAAGACGCGGAAAGCCGTTTCGCCGTGTTGGTCAATGCGGAAATTGGGCTCGTCCTGGCCCAGGCCGTTGGCCTGCAATTCGGCGAAGGCGGCCTCGACGTCATCGACTTCAAAGAAGCAGCCTTCCTGGGTGGGGTCGCCGCCGTTTTCGGCCAGGCCCATCTGGATATCGTCGCGGGCCAGGACGGCGGCTTTGTGGGGGCTGTCGCTCTGCGATACGAGGCGGAAACCCATGACTTTCTCGTAGTAGGGGATGGCGGTTTCGACGCTGGCGACGGGCAAATTCATGGCGTCTTCGCGATAGGGAGCGGCGGATTTGAAAATGGCTTTGGCGGACATAACGGGCTCCTCATGGGCCGGGGGGCAGGCTTTGCATATATTTGCAGTGAATTGCGCCGGGGGCGGCGGATTAGCTGGTTTGCCGGGCGTGGGTCTGGAGGATATGGTAGGCGGCAATGCCGAGCGAAACGTGGACGTTGAGCGAGGCGCCTTTGCCGTACATGGGCAAGTAGACCGCCATATCGCAGGCTTCCAGGGTGCGGCGGGTGACGCCGTGGTCCTCGTGGCCGACGACCAGACAGAGCTTGTCGGGATAGGTCGCCTCGGAGTAGAGCTGGGAGGCGGCGGTGATCTCCAGGGCGCAGCAGGTATAGCCCTCGGTCTTGAATTGGGCCAGGGCGTCGGCGGCTTGTTCGGTATAGCTCCAGGGGACGCGGCGCTCGCGGCCCCGGGCGGCTTTTTTGAGCAGCGGATGGGGCGGCTGGGCGCTAATGCCGGTAAGGACCATTTGGCGCACTTTACAGGCCTCGGCAATGCGGAAGGCCGAGCCCACATTGACGGGGTATTCGACGTCCTGGAGGACGAATACTAGGTCGAGGGCGGGGCGTTCGATCTGGCGCAGGAAATCTTTGAGGGGTTTGCCGCGCAGTTGCTTCAAAGGGCTCCGGAGGGGGCGGGAAAAGGGATTAATTTACGGTAGTGGGACGTTTAAGGATAGATATTATACCGCTGGCCGAGTTGGTCGGCAAGCGCGGCAGAGGCGCAGGAGCTAGACGGGTGAAAAAAATACCGCTGGTTTTGCGGGGGTTTATTCGCAGTTGTACGGCTATAAGTCTGTGTCTGGCCCTAGTGGGCTGGGGCGGGCCGGCCATTGCCACAAAGGATGGAAGTATGCAAAAACTTGACGCGAGTATGGCGGGGCGGCCTTTGGGCTGGACCAGCGCCGCTTTTGTAGTCGATGGACAGGTGTGGATTCCGGTGCATCTCTTCAGCGCCGCAGTGGGGGCCGAGGCCAAAGTGCCCGCAGGACTGGATCAATTGGCCGTATGTCGGGGGGATCTGTGCATTCCTCTGGGGCGGACGCAAAAGATGGAAGAGGTGGTCTACGCGCCGTTGGAGGATGTCGCCGCGCCCCTGGGGGTGAAGGGCAATGTGGTGGGAACGACGTTGGTCCTCGATTTGGGGCTGAAAGAAGTGGAGGGGCTGGGTGTGGGCGATCGGCCGCCGTCCTTTGCGCTGCCCGATCTGTATAGTGGTGAGACGATAGCCGTGGACGATTTCACCGGCAAAAAGACGGCCTTTTATATGTGGGCTTCGTGGTGAGGATGCCGCGGCCAACTGCCTGGATGGCAGTCATTTTATCAAGCGCATGGAGAGCAGGTAGAGGTGGTGGTAATTGCCCAGGATATTCAGGGGGCCGAGGTCGCCCGTCCCTGGGTGGAGCAGGCAGGTGGGACTTATCGGGCTCTGTTGGACCAGCACAACGTCGTGGGCAAAGCCTATGGCCTTAAATATGTGCCGGTGGCCATTTTGCTCGACGAGGCCGGGCGTTTGGTGCGGCCGGTGGCCAGCTGCAATATCGACGACGAGGAGTTTCGCCGGCAGCTGCAGGACTGGGCCGTCAGCGGGCAGGTGCCTCAGGCCTGGATGGAAGCCGAGGATCCGGGGGCAGCGGCGATCCTGAATGAAGACGAGGCCGAGGCCGATGCCCGTTTCCAACTGGCCCTGGTGCTGCTGCAACGCGGCAAGCGAGAGGAGGCCTTGGCCCAATTGCGCCAGGCGGTCCGCCTCGATCCGCAAAACTGGTTGATCCGCAAGCAGATGTGGGCCATTGAAGCGCCCCAGGCTTTTTATGAGGGGGCGGTGGATTACGGTTGGCAAAAAGCACAGATGGAGCGCGAGAAAGAGGAATTATTAGGTGGCAGTTAAGCGGCTGTCGGGGTGGTTGCAGGGCTGGTGGACGCGGCGGGCCCGGCGCCGCGTCCACTATCTGGCATGGCGCCGGTTGTGTCGCCAGCGTTGGGAGTCGCTGCCGGCCAGTGTGCGCACCCTGCAGCAGGTGGCCGGGGTCGGCGGAGTCGCGTGTGGGGCGACCCATAGTATTATGGAAAAGTGCAATTTCGCCTGTACCAGTTGTTATTTGAGCGAAGTGGCCAACCATACCGAAAAGCTGCCTTTTGAGAAGGTGCGGCAACAGTTGGACGAGTTGCGCCGACATTTGGGGCCGGGCGGCAAGGTGCAGATTACTTCCGGGGAAGTGACCTTGCTGGAGCCCGACGAATTGGGTCGTATTGTCGCTTATGCCCGTGGCATTGGGCTAGATCCTATGGTAATGACCAATGGCCAGCGCCTGCTGCAAAAGCCCGACTACCTGGCCACGCTGGTGGGGCACTATGGTCTGGGCAAGATTAGCTTTCACATCGATACCACGCAAAAGGGGCGCCCGGGGATGCTGCTGGGGCTGGCCGAGTACCAGATAGATCCCATTCGCGATCAGTTCGCCGCCTTGGTCAAGGCGGTGCGGCGGCAGACGGGGCAATCGCTGCACGCCGCCCATACGGTGACGGTGACGCGGGACAATTTGGGCGATATCCCCGGCATTGTCCGGTGGATGCTGGGCAACCTCGACAGTTTCCGCATCCTGTCCTTGTTGCCGGTGGCCGAAGTGGGGCGGACGCAGGATCGGCGGCTGGACGGGTTGGGGTTAGAAGGAGTGTGGGAGGCGGTATGTCAAGGGATTGGCCGGCCGCTCAATCGCGATGCTATGCATTATGGCCATGTCCAGTGCAATATCACGGTGCCGTTGTTGGTGGTTGCGGCGTCGGGGCGGCATCATATAATAGAATTGGTGCGGGCGGGTCGGGCTTGGGATCAGCGGTTGTTCAGTCGCGGTTTGCGGCACTTGGCCGGTCAGCTCGATTTTGACGATGGGCTGGGCCGTAATGCCCTGCGCGCCGGGCGGTTGCTCCTGGGGCGCCCTGGTTTTTTGCTCGAAGGAATGCTCTACGGGCTGTACCGATTGGGGGGACTGGCCGGGGTTGGGTTGCGCTGTTTGGGGCAGGTGCTGCGGGGGCGGTCGGTGCGGCTGCGACCGCTATTGCTGGTAGTGCACAAATTCATGAGCCCGGATGAGCTCGATACGCCGCTGGGGCGCGAGCGGCTCGAGGCCTGTGTCTTCAAATTGCCGGTGGAGGGTCGTATGGTTTCGATGTGTCAGATGAACGGCACAGATATGCGCCGTCGGTTGAATGTGGAATTGTTGCGTCGGGATCGCCGGGATCGGGCCGAGGAAGTGGTTTAATACGCCGCTTGGTCGTTGAGGCCCCAATCGTAGGGAATAAATTTTATCTCAAAGTCGCGAGTCTGCAGCAAAGCCGCATCCTCTGAACTCAGGTAGGGGGCGATATAATCGATTAAGGTCGGATTGGCTCGATTTTCTTTGAGCGGCTCTGTAAAATCGCTTTCGTACCACTCGAAAATAGACGACAGTCGTAGGATGCCGGCCTCGCGGTCGATATGTAGATTGCGTTGCTCGCCTAAGAAGCGGCGGGTTTCGCGTTCGAGTTGTTGGTCCAGTTCGGCGGCGGTGAAGGCGCGGTTGGGCAAGCGCGGACAGCCGCGGGAGGCGCAGTTGAGGGTAAAGTGGAGGCGGGGCTCGGGATAGCGTTTGAGTACGAGGTCTTTTTCCAGATCGTAGAGACTGATTTTTTCGCCGCCCAGGATTACCCGTTGGAAGTAGAAAAAGCCGCTGCGCTCGGGAAAAAAGAAGAATATAGCCGGGGGTTTGACATCGGTGACGCCGGCGATGGGATAGTGGGTCAGGACAGTCTTTAAGGTGGCGGCGTTATAGGCGTTGATCCAGTAAGCCAGTTCGTTGGCCGGGGTGGGAAAGAGATCGGGGTGGCTGTCGGGGCTGTAGAGGGATATTAGATAGTAGTAGGCCTCCAGGTCATCGGCCTGGGTCTGCAGGGCGCTATAGTCCACCCGGCCCGAATCGTCGACGGCGCGCTGCAATAAGCGATCGAAGAGGTCGTGGCGGAAGACCTGGGATGCGGGTGTTGAGTTGTCTGGGGCGATGGGGACAATGGTATTGGTGCAGCCGGCCAGGACGAAGGCCGAGCTGATTTTGAGCAGGGTGCGGAACATGGCGGCTCGCTGGAGTGTGGGATGGGCTGGCCGGATTGCCGGAGGTTGTGGCTGGGCTCGCTGCTCTATGGATGAGAGATAGATGGGAAAGGTTGCAGCAGCTTTGGCCAGAGGAGCTAATTCGACGGTGAATATCGGCCGAATCGGGGAGAAGGAACGGACCGAGCACTTACGCTTGCGCCAGGCCCTGTGGAATGGCGAGCCGGTGGCGGTGCATCTCAATGAAATGGAGGAATTGCTGGCTGGCCCTATGCCGGGTGCCGTTTTTGTGGCGCGGCGGGCGGATGGGCGGGCAGTGGGCTTGCTCGAAGTTTCGGTGCGCTATTACGCCGACGGCTGTGCCTCTCGTCACGTCGGCTATATCGAGGGTTGGTATGTCGAAAAGGAATACCGGCAACAAGGGGTGGGCGCCGCGTTGGTACAGGCGGCCGAGGTCTGGGCCCGGTCCCAAGGGTGTCGGGAAATGGCTTCGGATTGCGAGCTGGATAATGCGGTGAGCCAGCGGGCGCACAAGGGGTTGGGGTACGAGGAGGTGGGGCGGGCGATTCAGTTTAGGAAGGTGCTTTAAAGGTTCGGGTGGAACCTGCTCTTTCTAGGCGGATGCAAAGGTAGAAAGGGCTACAAAGGATGACATAAAGAAGGGGCCGCCGGAGTAACTACTCCGGCGGCCCCTTCTTTATAACTCGTGGGGAATGCGGCTGACCCAGGCGCTTTAAGCAGCGGCGCTGTGGGCCAGAGAATGCGTTTGTGGCTGCGGGTGGCAGGTAGCGCAGACCAATTGGCCGGCTTTGGCCCACCAGTGGCTGTCGCCGCACCAGGTGCAGTGGCGGTCGCCGCCAAAGGGCTCGAATTGGGGGCGATCTGCGGTTGCGATGCTGGCGCGTTCGGGCACTGTGCGACTTACCTCAATGGAAAGACGCGTCAGTTTTTCAACCTGTGTCGCGTTTAGGGTGCCCTGGGCAAAGGTGCGGTCGATAAGGGCGAGTTGCTGCTGCAATTCTTGCCAGTCGCGACAGCCTTGCAGCGAGCGGTGCAGCTTCCTGGAGACATCAGCGGTGCTGGGGGACATGCGCTACCTCCTGGAAAAGAGGAATGGGAGAGCGGCGAAAATATCCTTGTCGATTGGACGCCGCAGATTTAGGTGCGATCCCAGGGGAGGGATTTCAGCTTAATTGAATACAATTAATATACTGCACAAGAGTTCAGTGTCAAGCTGTTTTTTGATCGTGGCTGGCGCGCGTTTTTTACAGGCCCAGCCAGTAGGTGTACTTGACCAGGATAATATCGGTGCCGGCATCGGCAAAACTGTTGCCTACATCTGCCAGGGGGCGGAAGCGGGGACGGACCGATTCGGCGTCGCGGGCCTGGGACCAGACCAGGAATAGGGTGCTGCCGGGACGGTACTCCCAGCGTAGTACCAGATTGCTCTGCAGCGAACGGCGACGGAAATCGGGGTTGTCCTGGGGCCCCTGAGCCGGGGTGAAATCGTAGGAGTTGGGGCGGGCCAATTCCTTGAAGGCTGAGTAGTCACCGGTGCTAATAAAGGGCTGAATATAGAATTCCAGGCTCAAATCGCGGTTGAAGAGAAAACTGGCGCGGGTGGTCAGATCTAGGGTTTTGCTGTCGAGCTGGCCGTAGAGGAAACGGTCGTCCTCACCGTCGCCATCGGTGTCGGCGTTTTCCAGCCACTGGGCGCGATTGAGATTCCATTCGTAGCGCGGCCGCAGACCAATTTCCAGGCGGGGGGTGGGGCGCAAGGTCAGTCCGGCTCCGGTGCCGCGCCAGGTGCTGCCGGCGTTGTCGCTGCCCCACTCGAACCAGGCCCAGCCGCTGAGGGCACCGCGGTCGTCGCTTTCGACGATAATTTCGTACTCGCTGCTGGCCGGCTGTATGATGAGGGGACCGCCGCGGGTGTCTAGGTCGTCGCGGGTGCGGAAATCGTGGGTGAATTCGCCGCCGAGCCACCAATAATTGGAAAACTGGTGCCAGGTATTGAGATTGACTCCGTCGTCCAGTTTGACCTGGTCGAAATTCCATCGCGCCCAGCGGTTGAAATTGACGAAGTGGCGGCGAACCAGGTCGCCGGGCTCTTCGTCTCGCCACTGCAGCCAGAAACGAGGCCGGTAGTAGTCGTTGCGGCGTTGGAAGCCCAGGTCGTTGATCTGGAATTCAGGGGAGAAGAGTTCGAGGTCCAATTCCGTGCGAAAGCGGCCGCCGCGTTTGCTCAATTCCATGTCGGCGGCCCCGCCCCAAGTGCGCTCGCCCGGGTCGCCGGCGCGGCTAAGGGCGATCTGGCCGGAGAAATTATAGGCGTTTTCGGCCCATTTGAGGGTCCAGTCGAGTCCGCCTGAATAAGCCCCGGGGCCCTCGCCTTTGCGGTTGAGGAGGGTGGCCATCAGGCCAATGCGCGAATTGCCCGAAAACAGGTCCTGGGCAACGCGACCGACAAGGAAATTGCCGCGCGGCTCAATGAGGAAGTCGCGGTACTGACCGGCCGGGCTTTCGATACGGGCGTGCTCCTGAGTGGTGAGGGCATGGAGCAGACCAAAAGAGGTTTTGCCGGCGGTTTTGCCGGTGAGTTTTAGGGCGGTGAGGATGGTGGTGGAAGTGGGCTTTTCCACTAGCTCGTGGTCGTCGGGTAGCTCGCGGTAGCCGGGTTGGCGGCCAATGCGGCGTGAATAGAACAGTTGGATGGGGGTGTTGAAAAGCTGACCGCCTTCGACGAAAAAGGGCCGGCGTTCGCGTTGAAAGCTTTCAAAAACAGAGAGGTTGAGTTCGGCGGGATCGGCTTCTACCTGGCCAAAGTCGGGGTTGATGGCGGCGTTGAGAGACAGCGACGAGCTAAGGCCCAGGCGTAGACTGCCGCCTAGATTGCCCAGGAGCCCTTCGTCGTTCTGACCAAAGGAGGTGCGACCCAGCGAATAGGGGACCAGCTCCAGGGCTCGGGAAGGGGCGATACCGCTGAGGCCTTGGAGATGAGCAAAGCGCGATACCCAGCCGTTTTCGGCGCGGGGGACCATGGCCCAGTAGACCCGTTCTTTCCGGTGGCTGATATAGCGCGTTATATTGATCCCCCAAGTATAGTCCTGGGCCGGGCTGAAACGGAGGACGTGGTAGGGGATTTTGAATTCGACGCTCCACCCCTGGGCGTGGCGCGCCTGGCGGGCGTCCCAAACGCCGTCCCAGGTATCGTCCCAGGAACCACGGCCGTCGCCGTCACTGGAGATAACCCCGTCTTGGAGAGAGCCGGCGGCGTTGATTTCGAAAAAGCGTGCCGTCTGATGGTCGTGGTGGGCGTCGAGGGTCAGCTGCAGCCAATCCGACTCGCTGCGCTGATCGCGCCGACTGGGGCGGGCGACAATGTGGTCGGGGTCGCGGTCGAAGGCGACTATGCCCAGGTAGAGGGCCTCGTCGTCGTAGGCCAATTGGACGGTGGTGGTTTGGGTGGCCGGTTGGCCCTCGTCGGGGTCGCGCTGGACAAAGCCGGTGAAAACAGGGGCCCGGGTCCAGATTTCGTCGTCGAGAAGGCCGTCTATGGTAGGGGTGGTGCTTTGGACGGGCACCGCCTGCATGGGGCGGGCCGGGGCGTGGGCGAACGAATCGACGGGGTGACCCAAGGCGATCGGGATCAGTGCCAGAAAAAACAGCGCCACACCTGGACAGGCGCGGTCGGCGGTGAGTGCAAAAGGGCTTATGGTCGGGCTCCTCGCGTTGCGGGTTACTTTTCAAGGGCGGTACTTGCATTAACTTAGAGTCGTGGTGCAATGTCAAGAGCGTTCCCGGGGGCGGCGGGATTTGCTTTTGCATGCACTATTACCGGGGCGGGGATGCATATCTAAGGGACTTTGTGCCGACTGCCGTAACACGCCTAGATTCGGTTTTTCAACAAGGAGAGAAGCTGTGAACGTTATTGTCGTCATGCTCGATTCGCTGCGGGCCGATCACGTGGGGGCCTACGGCCCGGCCCGGGCGCGGACGCCCAACCTCGACCGCTTCGCTGCCGGGGCCCAGGTTTTCGACCAGGTCTACGCCGGCTCTTTCCCCACCCTGCCCTGCCGCCGCGATTTGTTTACTGGCCGTTGGGGGCATCCGTTCAATACGTGGGACGAAATGGAGCGCGACCTGCCCACGATGGCCGAGACCTTCCGCCGCGCCGGTTATAAGACGGGACTGATCTTCGATACGCCGATGTTTATGACCCAGGGCAATTTCCTCGACCGTGGTTTCGGCTCCATTGAATGGATCCGTGGCCAGGGGGGCGAGCCGTGGATCAGCGACGCCTTCGCCGATATCGAATTGCCGGCTGCCGAGCACAAAGTCAAAGCCGAAGGGCTGCGGCGCTATTTGCTCAATCAGTCGCGGCGGCGCTACGAAACCGACTATCTGGTGGCGCGGACCATGATGGAGGCGACCCACTGGCTGGAGCGCAATTATACCCAGGAGCAGTTCTTCTTGTGGGTTGACAGCTGGGATCCGCACGAGCCGTGGGATCCGCCGGCCTATTATGTCGAGGAATACGATCCTGGCTATCAGGGCGACGAGGTCATCTACCCCTGCTACGGCTTCAGTCTGGACATTATGTCCGCGGCCGAATTGCGCCATGTGCAGGCGCTCTATGCAGCCGAGGTGACCATGGTCGATCGCTGGGTGGGGCATTTCCTCGACACGGTCGAATTGCTGGGCCTGCTCGACAATACCGCCGTGTTGGTGATGGCCGACCACGGCCACTATTTTGGCGATCACGGTTTGCAGGGCAAACCCTGGGGCGATTTGGGCCAGCTCTACGAACCCATGGTCCACTTGCCTTTTATGCTGTATCACCCCGATGCCGGGGCCGGGCGTCGTCCCGGGTTGGTGCAGCCGGTCGATGTGATGCCGACTCTGTGCGAGTTGGCCGGACTCAAGACACCGGCCGGGGTGCAGGGGCGCTCCTTTGCCGAGTTGCTCGCCGGTCGGGTCGAGCGGCACCGCGATTGCGCTATTTCCGGGCGCAATCTCGACGACCATTGGGGGACGGTGCCGGCCACTGTGACCGACGGCACCTGGACGCTGATCTATTGGCCCAATAAGGATCTCAAATACAAGGGCAAGTCGGTGCGTCAGGAGACCTATCCCAATACCGGTATGCCCGAGCGTCGGGTCGACGAGTTATTCCATATGCCCACCGATCCGGGCCAGGAGACCAATGTGCTGGCGACCCATCCGCAAGAGGCGCGACGGCTGCATGCGGCGCTGGTGGAACTGGTCGAGGCCACCGCCACGGAGCCGGCGCTTGCGGCGACCTACCAGCCGTTGCCCGGCGAAATGCCCTAAGGGGCAGGCGTCTTGTGCGAAGTGGGCGGGTAGCTGATTTTATGGAGCTTGCCGGTCGGCCACTGGAAAGGGTCCTGTAGGGGGCCGGCGGCCGTTTTATAGTTTGTCCAATTGCAAAAAGGAGCTGAAGGATGGCGAAAAAAGCGTTGATGGTATGGGGCGGTTGGGAAGGACACGAGCCCAAGCAGTGTGTTGATGTTTTTGCCCCCATTTTAGAAGGGGACGGGTTCGAAGTTATTATTTCCGACACGCTGGATACCTATAAGGACGCCGATTTGATGGCTTCTCTAGATCTGGTGGTGCCGGTGTGGACGATGGGGCGGATTGAAGGCGACCAGCAGAAGGGGCTTTCAGAGGCGATCAAAAGCGGTGTTGGTCTGGGTGGTTGGCACGGGGGGATGGCAGATTCTTTCCGCGATAATACCGAATACCAATTCATGGTAGGGGGGCAGTGGGTGGCCCATCCCGACAATATCATCGATTATACGGTGAATATCACCGCCGCCGACGATCCTATTGTGGCGGGGCTGGACGATTTTCAGATGCGTTCCGAGCAGTATTATCTTCATGTCGATCCGTCCAATGAAGTGCTGGCCACGACGACTTTCCAGGTGCAGAGCGCGCCTTGGGTAAACGGCACGGTGATGCCGGTAGTGTGGAAGCGGCGCTGGGGCCAGGGGC